>Ga0099849_1000652_pt1 | contig 16001 bp, 12 predicted proteins | sample CB_VirMetaG_4_FD_78177 | JGI IMG/M metagenome (GOLD analysis project Ga0099849, IMG submission 78177) | Freshwater to marine saline gradient viral communities from Chesapeake Bay - CB_1508_1M Viral MetaG | ecosystem: Environmental > Aquatic > Marine > Coastal | place: USA: Chesapeake Bay... | reverse complement strand
GATAAACAGACTGCTGATATGGCTAAAAATACTAATATAACTTATAAAGAAGCAACTAAATTAAGAAGCGAAATGCAAGCTATTGCTAATGCTTCTGGTGAAAATTTTATTACAGGTAAAAAATTAGTAGAAAGTTTTGGAGAGTTAAATAAAGAACTAGGAACTTCAGGTACTAAATTAGATGGTGAACTTTTAACTACTATGACACAGTTAAGAGAAATGGCTGGGTTTACCAATGAAGAAATGATGGGGTTAGCTAAATTAGCTTTAACCACAGATGATAACATGGAAGACATTACTGGTGAATTTATGGCTTCCGCTAAAGCAGCTGGACTTCAAAATGGAGTAATGGTTAATACTAAAACCCTATCTAAAGATTTAGCAAATTTATCAGCTGCAACAACATTATCATTAGGAAAAAATCCAAAATTATTAGGTGAAGCATTAGCTGTAACTAAAGCTCTAGGTATGGAAATGGAGCAACTAGAAGGTATTGCTAGTGGATTAATGAATTTTGAAGAAAGTATTAAAAATGAATTAGAAGCAGAATTATTATTAGGTAAAAATATTAATTTAGAAAAAGCAAGACAAGCAGCCCTAAATAATGATTTAGCTACTTTAGCCCAAGAAATAGCAGAACAAGCAGGTACATCAGCTGAATTTGCTGAAATGAATAGAATCCAACAAGATGCATTAGCTAAATCTGTTGGTATGTCTAGAGAAGAATTAGCACAAACTTTATTTGTACAAGAACAATTAGCTGGATCAACAGGAGAAGAAGCAGAAGAACAAGAAAGACTATTAAATGCTAGAATAGCAGAAGTAGGTTTAGCTCAAGCTCAAAAAGAAATGGCTGAAGATGGATTTGAAGGATTAAAAAAACAAGTAGGAATGGCTGATAGAATGACAGCAGCTATGGATAAATTAAATGAAGTAGTTGTTACATTAGTAGAAGCTTTCATGCCGATATTAGATATATTAGTATCAGTATTTGATGTTGTAGGTTTGATTATGTCTAAAATAGATCCTATGATCCAAACAGTACTAGTAGGAGTTGGATTAATTCAAGACTTAATATCAGGTATAATGTGGTTATTTGGTGATGATGATGCATTTGAAGGTGGTAGTGCTACAATGAACCAAATAGCAAAAGCAGAACAATCGGCACAAGACAATTATGGTTTTTCATTTAATACTAGTGGTAAAGTTAAAATGGCAGAGGGTGGATTAGTAGTAAATGGTCCAGTAGATGCTATAGTAGGTGAAGCAGGACCTGAAGCAGTTATACCTTTAAATGATCAAAAAGGAATAACTGTAGATAACTCTAAAATGGAAGCTATACTAGCAAATATTGATAAAAACTTATCAAAACAAAAACCAATGACCCCATTTATGGTATCAGTAGGATAATCAATTTCGATTCCTCTAATATTTATAATAAATTAATTAATTAAAAATTTTAATCATGAGCAATAGTTTATTAAATAAATTAACAAACGGTGGATCTCAACTATCTAGTTTAAATGGTGGTACACCTAATATTCCTAATTTTCAACAATCTACTTTGCATAAAGAATATTCTACTATAGGAGATCCTGATGCAATGAGTGTAAAACCAGAAAATGGAGTGTTACCTCAACCATCTGTGTTAGAAAGAAATGTTGGAGAACAAGACAAATATTTAAACAATCTGCCAAACTAATATAGCATGCCATTAGTCAAAATGACAACTAACCTTAAGTCTTTAAGGTATGGCAAAGATACAGTAGGTGGTGGTAATAGTAATCAACCTTATGTAACTAGGTCAATTCCTAAAGATCTAGACGATGTAGGAAGAACAGGAGGACCTGACTTTTTATTACGTGGGGGAACTTTATTACCTAGAAGAATTGGTAATGATGTGTCTAGATTGTCACAAATGTTTTTTGATTTTAAATCACCATCCGGACCTTTATTTATAGCAAAACAAAATGTATTATCATTAGTAAATGTTAATGGTGAAGCTGGATTTGCAGACCCAGCAAAATTAGTAATGAACCAAGGAGTTTATACTCCTTTAGAAGCAATTATTCAAGCAGGTACTAATGCAGTAGGAATGCACGTACCAAAACAAGGTTATAACCCATTTGATAATTTAAATCCTGATGGACCTAAAAACTTTGGTTTTAGTTCAAATAGAAACCAACCATTAGCATTTCCAACTTATTTACGTACAATAGCTCCTGATGGGATATTAAGAAGTAGATTAACAAATTTATTAGATACAAAAATAGCTAGTACAATAGCTCCACAAGAACAAAATGTAATAACATATTCGGGAGGACCTGGATCCACTTTAGGTATAGGTAAAACACGAATCCCAATTAACAGTAGAACAACATTCAAACCAGATGATATTAATTTTTATGGTAGTGGTATTAGTACTAGTGTAGGTAAATCAGCATTATCTTATAATGAATTATTTAATGTGTCAAATGACCCTATAAATTCTCTTATATCACAAGTTATTAATCCGGTTAATTTTGGATTATTTGGTATTCCTTCAGTAGGTTTGATACCAGGTAATTCAATTCCAAGAATACCAAATAGTCAAGGAGGTACCCCTTTAACTAATCCTAACTTCCAAGAAACTTTAGGTCCAAGTCAAACTAGACCTGCAACTTTAGCTTGGACACCTGGAAAACAATTTGAACAAAGAGTAAATCTAGGTAATCCTGGTAAAAGAGGAAATATATCAAGTTACACAATAGGTAAAAGAGGAATTAACACCTCAATATCAGGTTCAGTAAGTGATAATTCTTATTACCAAAATGCAGTAGATAAAATTAATGCTTTCCCTTTATATAGATCAAACTCAGTAACTGGAAATAATGATAAAAATGATTTTGTAAAATTTAGAATTGGTGTTTTAAATAATAATAATCCACTTGAAAAAACATATATTCATTTTAGAGCATTAATTAATGGAATGAGTGATGCTTATACTTCAAATTGGGAACCTCATAAATTTATGGGTAGATCTGAAGAGTTTTATACATATAGTGGGTTTGGTAGAACACTTTCATTAAATTGGACAGTAGCAGCACAATCAAAACAAGAATTAATACCAATGTACCAAAAATTAAATTATTTAGCTTCAGTATGTGCAGGTGATTTTTCAGATGTTGGATATATGAGAGGTAATTTAATATCATTATCTGTAGGAGGTTGGTTCCAAGAACAAATTGGAATTATGCAAGGTATAACTTTAGATGTGCCTGGAGAATCTCCATGGGAAATTGGAATAACTGATGCTAATAATTTAACATCTATAGGTACAGGAGATAGAGCAAGAGAAATAAACTCAGATCCAAGTGTACAAGAAATGCCTATGATTATTAATGTAACAGGATTTACATTTATCCCAATTCATGACTTTGTTCCTAGAGTACAAAGAAATTCATTTAATGGAGGTAAAATTGAAGGAGGAGGAACATTTATCTCTGATTACGGACCAGAAAGGTATATTAATTTAAAAGGTGGATTAGGATCTAATTACGATGGAGGACCAGGTAATGAAAATGTTTCTAATGGTAGTTTAAACTATATGCCTAAAAAACAATAACTATGGGACGATATACAAGAAGAAAAATAGTTAGAAAAATTGAATCTAGCCAAGAAGCAGGAGTTAGAAATTATGTAGGTACTAAATACCCTAGAATCCCTCTATCTCCAGAAGACACTTATGTATATGCAGAACAAGGAGATCGTTTTGATACTTTAGCTTTACAATATTACGGAAATTCTGATTACTGGTGGGTTATATCTATTGCAAATGAAGACTTAAAACAAGATTCATATTACTTACCATTAAACCAACAAATTAGAATTCCTGCAAATATTGGAGCTATTGAAAGTCAATATAATGCAATAAATGGAGTTATCTAATTATGGGAAATATTGTAGGAGAAAGATTTGAAGGATATGTATTAAACCAAATTAATAGTAGACAAAAACTATTAGGTGCTGGTTATGCTAAAGACTCCATTAGAACTCCTCAGCAGATGCAATTAATCAACAATAAAAATGCTTGGTTAAAAATGGCTTCATCTGTATCTGTATTACAAGACCAAACACCAGCTGTTTATAATAGAGAACAAGGTAAATACATAGATGATAGTGTTAATCCTGGAGAACAAAGATTAAAAAATATTGGCATTGAAGATACAGCTAACTTTACAGGAATGAGGTTAGCAAAACAAACAGTATTATTTAATACCCTTTCTCAAGTAAACCCAACAACAGAATTTAATGAACAAACAAATGTTGGACTAAATGGAGATTATAATTTTAGATCAGGAGTATCAACTTCAAATGCTTTATGGAATAGTAGTAGATCATATGGTTTAGGAGGTACAAATCAAGGTTTAGTACCAGCTCCTGGATTAATATCATTTTCAGTAGAATCACAAAATAGAGGTTCTATTAGAAAAGGTACTGTAGAATTAAAATGTTTTAATAAATTTCAATTTGAATTGATAGAATTAGTATATCTTAGATTAGGTTATACTATGATGATAGAATGGGGTTGGGATAAGTACACTACCAATAGTGAGAATCTTTTAGAAATGGGTAATACTATTATTGAAGATATTTGGTTTAATAACTCATCCCAAGATATTACCCAACTTCAAATGATAAAAAACATTGAAAAATATAGAAGATTATATCATGGGAATTATGATGGTTTTTATGGTAAAGTAACTAATTTTAATTGGACTTTTGAACCTGATGGAACCTATAATATTACTATAGATTTGTATTCTGTTGGAGATGTAATAGAATCAATTAAAGTAGACACTAGGTCTTCAGCTTTATCTTTAGATAAAATTAAAAGTGTAGTAAGTGGATCAACTTTCCCAAAAGGACTAGGTTCATCACCAATAGTAACAAATGCTGGCTCTACAGCTTTATCCCAAGCTATGTTTACAGACATAGTAAATAGAAAATGGGATGAAAAAAATAGTGATTATTTAAATCCATCTTTATTCTTTAAAGAAAAAAAGACAGAAAAAGGTGATTCTTCTGCTTCAACAGATAGATATAATTACTATATGACTTTTGGAGCTTTAATAGCTAAAATAAAAGAATTTGTTGTTCCTAAAATAATAAACGAGCATGGTGAAGCTCAAGAAATGATTTATTTTGATGAGGGTAGTGAAGAATATTGTGCTATTTACCCAAACCAAATAGCTTTAGATCCTAGAATATGTTTAATTAAACCACCATTAACAGCAAACACAAAACCAGATTCAGATTCAAGATCAACAGAAGGTTATGTTTATTTCGACCCAGGATGGGAACGATTTAAAGAATTTGCAGTAGCAGAACCTATAGGTGCAAATACTACTTGTAATTATGGAAAAATTAGAAATATATATCTTAATTATGATTTTGTATCTCAACAACTTGCTAAAGCAACAAAATCAGTTGGATTAGAAAACCAACTTACTTTATTTAAATTTTTAAGTGCTATATGTACTGGAATTAATCAATCTTTAGGTGGTATAAATAATTTAGAAGTTATTATAAAAGATGATAATTTAATCACAATTAATGAACAAAATCCTATACCAGGATTAGAAAATATACCTGGATTAAAAAGCAGAATGCTTGAAGTTCCTTCATTTGAATTATTTGGTTTTAATCCTGTAAATAACACATCAAACTTTGTTAAAGATTTTTCATTTGATACTTCAATTACTCCTGAATTAGCAAGTATGATTACTATAGGAGCAACAGCTAATGGGGGAAGTACTAAAAATTATGACGGGACTGCATTTTCAAAATGGAATGTAGGCTTATTTGACAGATTTAACACAGAAATGATAGATCCTTCTACTTCTGCTATTATTATAAATCAAATAGCATTATCTGAAAGGGCTACTGAATTAGGTATAATTCCAAATGGAGAAATAACAGCACAAGAAGGGGTTGTTTTATATGATGCTTTTGCATCTGCTTCATTAGATCATGATATTGAATCCTTTACTTCAGATTTAATTTTAACTTACACAGATGTTGCTCTTACAACTGCTGAAAATGTAGGTTATGCAGTAGACGCTGTAGCAGAATTTGGATCAGATATATGGAATTCAGTTGGAAATTTATTTAGAAGTAAGGAGAACAAAAAACCAACATGGGGTACAGATAATGTTTCAAACATAACTAATCCTGATTTATCTGAAGCGGTAGACCCTTATTATATGGCGAATAGATCATCAACAGCCTTAGGTGTATCGTTTACAGGTCAAAGGGAAGTACCTGCTAACTCTGTTTATGGAAAAGAAGCACCAGCAGTAACATGGAGTGAGTACATACAAATGATTACAGATAAAAGAATTGCTAAAAGAATAAAAGAAGGTGAGGGCAAATTTACTAAAGAAGAATTATTAGAAAGATTTGGAAGCAATTATCAATTTTATCTCACTAGAGTTTTTGGGGGTGATTTTGTAGCTGGATCAAATGATAGTGATGATACATTAACAGATCCATCTAAAGCAACATATTTTCAATATAACTCTAATATTATAAACAATGGAAAAAATGCTTTTAAAGCATATGTAGACACATTAAATAATTATATTTACGCTAAAACAAAAGGATTAGTACCTTCAAATACTATAGGTTTTATCCCAGTAAGTTTAAATATAAACTTTGAAGGGATGTCTGGTGTTAAAATTTATAATCAAATAAATGTTAGACAAGGATTTTTACCATCTCAATACCCAAAAACATTTAAATTTTTAATTAAAACTGTCAATCATACAATATCAGATAATAAATGGGAATCTAATATTGATACTGTTTCAACACCAAGAACATTTGCTGTAGGTGCTTATTCATTTAAAGATTTAGAATCATCAGCAGATACTTACATAAGATCACAAGGTGGTGGAGGTGGATCAAGACAAGAATATTTTGGGCCTGCTCCAAATGCTGCTAGAGTAAGAGAATACATGGGGACAACAGGTGGATTTATAACAGAAAAAAGATCAGGTCAAACTGGTAATGGAGGATATACAATAGGTCTTAACCCTGAAACAGAAGAAGTAAGAGGAGAATTAACAAGTGGAGGAGATATATCAAATGATGCAGCTAATATGACTATAGCAGTAATGAAAGCTATTAGAGAAAAATCCCCTACAATGAGAATAACTTTAACAGGAGGTAATGATTTATATCACCACAATAAACCAAAATCATACACTAGTAGACATGAAAGTGGTAATGGTGTTGATTTTGTTATAGATAATCCATCATCAGAAAATTTGGATATTTGTAAAATGGTATTAAATAGTTTCCTTGTAGGACCTAAAAATTGGTGGTATATAGATGAGTATGGAAATCCAACAGCAATAGCAAGTGGAGCACATTTCCATATGTCTGTAGGTGCAACTCCTGAAAAATCTGGAAAAGCTCAAATACCTATAGCTGAACAACAATTAAGAGAAGGAAAAATAACTAAATTACCATAACATGCCATATTATCCGTCATCCCAAGTAAAAACAAATCTCTATACTAATGGAGATGAGTTTACTGATAGCAGAGGAGCCCCTTATGTTGGTTATTACTTTATTAACTCTAAAGGTGAAACATACACAGGTAAAACCCCTCAAGATACCCAAGTAAGACGTTTATATGCTGCGCCTAACTCAGATAATGAAAATCCAGTCTATATAGCAGATAAATTTAAAGTATCAACTCCAGATGGCAATTATTCATTTTATAATATAGATTATCCTTATTATGATGCAATAGGTAGAGATTGGAAACAATCAACAAAAGCACCATTAAAACCAATACAAGAAATAAATATACCAACAGAGAATGATTACAATATAGGTGAATTTCAAAGATATTTTCTAAGAAAAAATAACGAAATACAATTTATAGAAGTAAACTTTAAACAATATCAATTATTTTTAGATCAAAATCAAAAAGTACAATGGCAAACTTATACACCAATACAAATAAGTTGGGTAATAGTAGGTGATCTTGAGAACGTATATAATACAAATAAAAACATAGTAAAATTATACGAAACAAGAAATAGAATGGTTGGTTTTGTAAGTTATTTTAATAATAGGTTCGCTAAATTCTGTAGAAAAGAAACCGAAGAAGAAAGAAGTACGTCTACTCCTACAAGTATAATTGGAGGTTACTAAATCATTTCGTATATTTAAGGCAAATTAGGTTATATTATGTACTGGCTAGTAGAAGAAGAACAGCAGTTAGATGTTCTATTAAATAGTGGTTTTAAACAAGCATTTATTGAGGTTATCCCTTATAGTGACCACATACATCCAACGTTAAATAGCGTTAGTTTAGTGTATATTAGACCGATAGATGCAAGTAAAGGCTATATGTTATGTGTTTCACATAGTGAAACTTTGAATGTGTTAAAAACGCGTATAGACCAATTAATAAATAATTTTGATATTTTGTTTTGTCGCGATAAAAAAGAGATGTTACATTACTATCCAAGCAAAGCTCTTTACGACATAAATGTGCCTCCTACTACGTATATACGACCATACACAAAAGCACATGAATTACTTAATTATAAACATAAAGATAACCCAAAAGTAAATACATTTATCCCAGTTGTTAAACACTATGAAATGTGTGAGCAAATGTATTGGGATTTAAAAGATAATATAAACAAAACCAAAACCGATTATGATGAATTCTTTAACCATAGAGTATCCGTGGTATTCAACGCCATCGAAAGGATGGGAATACAAATTCAACCCGAGCGATTCAAAGAGTACTTTTACGATGAAGCAGGACCCAAGGTTTACACTCAATACAACCTTAAAACTACAACAACAAGACCAAGTAATAAATTCAAAGGAGTAAATTATGCAGCACTTAATAAAGAAACGGGATGTAGGAAAGCTTTTATACCAAGCAATGATAGCTTTTACGAGATTGATATTAGCGCTTATCATCCTAGTTTGTCTTGTCGTCTCGTCGATTATAATTTTCCCACTGTGGATATTCACGCGCATATGGCGAAACTTTATGGGGTAAGTTATGGCAAGTCAAAAGAGTTAACATTCAAGCAGTTATATGGAGGTGTCTTTGACAATTATAGACATCTGGAATTTTTTCAAAAAGTAGAAGAATACGTAGGAAAGACGTGGAGTAAATTTCAAAGCGAAGGGAAGATTCAATGTCCGATTTCTGGGTATGTATTTGAAAAAGAAAAATTAGATAATATGAATCCGCAAAAATTATTTAATTATTTGTTACAAAACTTGGAGACATCAATGAACGTTCGTATACTGTGGGACGTACTTCGTTTGTTAAGAGGTAAGAAAACAAAAATTGTATTATACACTTATGATTCGTTTTTGTTTGATTTGGATGAAGAAGAAGCCGACTTAATTGACAATGTAAAAAAAATATTTAAAAAATATAAATTTAATATAAAAACTAAACAAGGAAATGATTACGACTTTAGATAGACCTTCAAATACGTATAAGGTGAACTATGATGTGATTACATCATTAAATAACTTAGGAGATTTGAATAATAAACTGTTTTGTACTTTTACTGATCTAGATAACCTAGACGCATTGATTGAAGAAATTACTTCAAAATATGTTATTATCTATAACAAAATGTTTGTTTTAGAAATAGTAGGCAGTGACGAATACGTAGTTACTTATAATGTAGATCAAGGAAATGTACACACCATACCAGATAATACTATCCTAGTCCATAGGAAAAAGGAATCTAACACCTTGTATACTATTAACGCTTTAAATGAATTAATTAAAAAGCTTAATAATGGTGTTGTTGATACCAAATATAAAGTGGATTGGCAACACTACAGAAATTGTGTTTTACTTACTCAACACAATGAACTCAACCAATTAAATACAAAAATTCACAAAATAATTGAAGTATAGTTTGGCCCCCCAAATTATGGTTCGTATATTGTGTGCATAAACAAAAGTTATAAATAAAAATTAGTTACAAATTATGGATTTATCAATGCTTAAACAGAAGTTGGACACGCTCCAACAAAAAACACCTGCAGGTGGACAAAAGAGAGATTATAGTCTTACATTTTGGAGACCAACAGTAGGTAAACAACAAATTAGAATTGTACCATCAGCGTATAATGCTAAAAACCCATTTACGGAATTAAAATTCTATTATGGGATTACAAACAAGGTTATGATTTCACCTGAGAATTTTGGTGAAAAAGACCCAATTGCTCTATTTGCTAAGAAGCTTAGAGAAGAGTATAGTAAAGAGAATTATCTATTAGCTAAAAAATTAGATGCTAAAACTAGAATCTTTGCACCTGTTATTGTTAGAGGAGAGGAGGACAAAGGTGTTAGATTATGGCAATTCGGAAAGTTAATTTATGAAGAATTACTTTCATTAGCTGTAGATGAAGAAATCGGTGATTATACTGATATTGTAAACGGTAGAGATCTTACAATTGAAACAGTAGGTCCTGAATCTACAGGTACTCAATATAATAAGTCTTCAGTTAGAGTTAGATTAAAAGAAACACCACTTAGTAGTGATGCTGCTCAAGTAGAAGAGTGGAAAAAAGACCAACCAGACCCAACTGCTGAATTTAAAAGATTTACATTTGATGAAATGAAATCAGCATTAGAAAAATGGTTAGCTCCTGAGGAATCAGAAGGTGAAGGTGATATCATTTCAGAACCAGCAAGTGATTTTGATGATGCACCAAAATCGAATTTTAGTTTAGATACATCAAACGTTAAAAAAGGTAAATCAGATCAATTTGATTCACTATTTGATGGAGATGAAAATAAACCTGACGATTTACCCTTCTAAACATGGCGAGACAGAAAAAATCATTATCGGCGGCAGTCTCTAAAGAAATCCAATCTAAATTTGATTTATCAAGTTTTAAGAATAAAAAAGGACTAGATAAGAATGTTAAATTTAAGGACCAAGAATGGTTACCTTTATCAAAAGCATTCCAAGATGTTACTTCTATTCCTGGTATTCCTATGGGACACATTGTGTTACTAAGAGGACACTCCGATACAGGTAAGACAACAGCATTAATTGAAGCAGCAGTATCTGCGCAAAAGCGTAGAATACTGCCTGTATTCATTATTACTGAGATGAAATGGAATTGGGAACATGCAATCCAAATGGGATTAGACATTAATATTGAAAGAGATGAAAATGGTGAAGTTGTAGATTATGATGGTAATTTTCTTTATGTTGATAGAGAAACTATCCACTCAATTGAAGATGTAGCTGGATTTATTTTAGATTTATTAGATGAACAAAAGAAAGGTAATTTACCTTATGATTTATTATTCTTATGGGATAGTATTGGATCAGTACCTTGTGAAATGTCTATTAAATCAAATAAAAATAATAATGAATGGAATGCAGGTGCAATGTCAACTCAATTTGGAAATAATGTAAATCAAAGAATTACATTGTCAAGAAAAGAGTCATCACCATTTACTAATACATTAGTTTGTATTAATAAAGTATGGACAGCAAAAGCAGAATCACCTATGGGACAACCTAAATTAATGAATAAAGGTGGATTTGCTATGTGGTTTGATTCTACATTTGTAGTTACATTTGGTAATATTTCAAATGTTGGTACATCTAAAATTAAAGCAATTAAAGATGGTAAGCAAGTTGAATTTGCTAAAAGAGTAAACATTCAAATTGACAAGAATCATATTAATGGTGTTACTACGAGGGGAAAAATTGTTATGACTCCACATGGTTTCATTAATGATAACGATAAAGAACTAAAACAATACAAGTCAGATAATTCAACTGAATGGGCTAAAGTATTAGGTGGAGGTGATTTTGATATCATTGAAGAAAATTATGTAGAGAACATTTCACATTTCGAAAAAGAACCAGAATAAAATTATGAAGCAAAAAGAATTATTTAAGTTGCTGGATGAAGTCCAGGAGCAAGGGGAGGAAACTGTACAGAATAGACATGATAAAGTATTATTAATAGATGGTTTAAATCTATTTTTTAGAAACTTTGCTATGATGAATATGGTAAATCCTGATGGAATCCACATTGGAGGGTTAGGTGGGTTCTTTCGTTCTTTAGGCGCAATGATTAGACAAACTAACCCTACTTCTGTTTATGTGGTATTCGATGGTGCAGGTTCTACGGCTAGCCGAAAGAACTTGCACTCCGAGTACAAACAAGATCGTGATATTAGAAGGATTACTAATTGGGATGCATTTGATAATTTAGAAGAAGAACATGATTCAAAAGTAGATCAAATAGTTCGTATAATTCAATATTTAAAATTATTACCTGTCAAAACAACAGTCATTGATAAAGTTGAGGCAGATGATATTATTGCAGTATTGGCTGAAAAATTAGTAGAAAAGCATAATTCAACGTGTTTTATTGTTTCAAGCGATAAAGATTTTGTACAGTTAGTTACTGATAAAATTATTCTATATAGACCAATGGAAAAAGAATATTATACTCCAAAGGTAGTAAAAGAAAAATTTGGTGTATTAACTGAAAATTTTATTCTATATAAAACATTATTAGGAGACAATTCAGATAAAATTCCAGGTGTTAAAGGGTTAGGTGTAAAAGGTATATTTAAAAAATTTCCTGAATTACAAACCCAACCTCTTACATTAGATGATATTTTTGATATTTCTACTAGGAAATTTAAAGATCATGTTGTATATTCACGCATAGTTCAAGATCAAAATAGATTAGAGACTAACTATAAAATTATGGATCTAAGTACTCCCATGATTGATGATAGAGAGAAGGATTATTTAGATGATTTAATTACAGAAGACATACCTGAATTTAACCCAGATATGTTTGTTCAGTTTTACAACGAAGACAAATTAGGTGGGATGATTAGGAATTTAGAAACATGGTTAAAAGATATATTTTTACATTTTAAAGGTTATAAAAATTGACACTACAAACATTAAATCAATACGGACCCGATTTTCAAATTAAAGCAATTTCATCATTGCTTACTCACAAAGAATTTTTAACTAATATCCATGATATTATTAGTGAAGATTTTTTTGAAAATAGTGCTCACAAATGGGCAATTAAAGAAATTTTAAAGTATTATGATAAGTATCATACTACACCTTCATTAGAAGTATTAAAAGTTGAATTACAAAAAGTAGATAATGATGTTTTACAAGTATCTATTAAAGAACAGTTAAAACAAGCTTACGTAGCATCAGATGAAGATCTAAAATATGTTCAGGAAGAATTTACTAATTTTTGTAGAAATCAACAATTAAAGAAAGCATTAATGTCATCTGTAGATTTATTAAAAGCAGGTGATTTTGAAGCTATTAGAACAATAGTAGACGGAGCTTTAAGAGCTGGTCAAGATAAAAACGTAGGACATGAATATATTAAAGATATTGAAGAACGATATAGAGAAAACTCTCGTACAACTATACCTACACCTTGGGACAAAATTAATGATTTACTACAAGGTGGATTGGGAAATGGAGATTTTGGTCTTATTTTTGGTAATCCTGGAGGCGGTAAATCATGGTCTCTTGTAGCATTAGGAGGTAATGCTGTTAGATTAGGTTACAATGTAATTCATTATACTTTAGAATTAGGTGAAGATTATGTTGGAAAGCGATATGACGCTTTCTTCACCCAAATTCCAGTTAATAAAACTTCGTTACTTAGACCAAAAGTCGAAGAGATCATACCTCAATTACCAGGTAGGTTAATAATTAAAGAATTTCCAACAGGACGTGCAACTATGTCAACAATTGAATCACATATTAAGAAAGTTGAAAGTATGGGGATTAAAGCTGATTTAGTAATTATTGATTACGTTGATCTTCTTTCGTCAAGAAAGAAAAATAGGGAGCGTAAGGACGAAATTGATGATATTTATGGAAGCACAAAAGGCTTAGCTCGAGAACTTGACATTCCTATTTGGTCAGTTTCTCAAGTAAACAGAGCCGGGTCGAACGATGACATTATAGAAGGAGATAAAGCAGCTGGTTCTTATGATAAGCTGATGATCACTGACTTTTGTATGTCTCTTTCAAGAAAAAAAGAAGATAAAGTAAAAGGAACAGGTAGATTTCATATTATGAAAAACAGATACGGTACAGATGGTTTGACTTTTGCAGTTAAAGCAGATACAGCAACTGGCCACTTTGAAGTACATAATTATAATACAGACCTAGACGAAGAAGAAACTTTTACTCCAGCGGTTAAAACAAATAAGTTTGATACTGATACAGACAAATTTGATAAGCAAAAACTCCGCAGCTTATATGACCCAGGTTTTTTTGAACTGAGTAAATAACTAATTAAAACACATTTTAAAATGGCAAAAACATCATTATTACAAGAACGTATCGTTTATAAACCCTTTGAATATCCAGAAGCACATGACTATTGGATGAAACAACAACAAGCACATTGGCTTCATACTGAAGTACCAATGATGTCAGATGTAAATGACTGGAAACAAAATCTTAGTGAAACCGAAAAAACTATTATTGGTTCGATACTAAAAGGTTTTGCCCAAACGGAAACTGTAGTAAATGATTATTGGTCATCATTAGTAACTAAATGGTTTAGAAAACCAGAAGTAATTAAAATGGCTGTTACATTTGGAGCATTTGAAACAATTCATGCTGAAGCTTATTCTTTATTAAACGAAGAATTAGGTTTAGATGATTTTGCTGAATTTTTAGAAGATGAAGCAACAATGGCTAAAATTGAAACATTAATGAATGTTAGAGATAGTCATGATGGTACTCCTAATTGGCATGAAAGAGCTAAATCATTAGCAATCTTTTCTGCGTTTACAGAAGGAGTTAATTTATTTTCTTCTTTTGCTGTTTTATTATCATTTAAATTAGATAATAAACTTAAAGGTGTAGGTCAAATTGTAGAATGGAGTATTAGAGACGAATCATTACATTCAGATGCAGGATGTTGGTTATTTAGAACTTTACTAAAAGAACACCCTGAATTAGATACACCTGAATTAAGAGCTGATATTGAAGAAGCAGCTCGTTTATCTTTAAAATTAGAATTAGATTTTATTGATAAAGTTTATGAAATGGGAGACTTAAATGGATGTCCAAAATATGATTTAATATCTTTTATTAAGCATAGAGTAAATACTAAAATGAGTGATTTAGGATATGGAGCAATAGTAAATGGTATAGATCAAGAAGCAGTACAAAGAATGAGTTGGTTTGATAACTTATCAGGTGGAAAACAACATACAGATTTCTTTGCAAATAGAGTAACTAATTATAGTAAAGGTGTTCAAAATTGGGATGCCGCAGCAATGTTTTAAGATATGGATAATAATTTAATAGCAGATTATAGTAATTGGACACCAGGAAAAGAATATCCTGAGTGGATGGATGAAATTTCTTTAGCAACAATTTCTAAAGGATATTTACTTCCAGGTGAAACAGTAAAAACAGCATATAAAAGAGTAGCAAATGCATCAGCAGCTAGACTTAAAAAACCAGAATTAGCAAATAAATTTTTCAAATATATTTGGAATGGTTGGATTGGATTAGCATCACCTGTTATTTCAAATATGGGAACTGATAGAGGTTTACCAATATCATGTTTTGGTATTGATACTCCTGATTCTATACGTGGAATTGGTTTAACTAATGCAGAACTAATGAAATTAACAGCATCTGGTGGAGGTGTAGGTATTAGTGTATCTCGCATTAGAAAACGTGGAGAATATATTTCAGGTAATGGTAAAAGTGAAGGTGTAGTCCCATGGTGTAAAATTTATGATTCTGCTATTATCGCTACAAACCAAGGTAATGTTAGAAGAGGTGCTGCATCTGTTAATTTAGATATTGAACATGGTGACATAGATGAATTTTTAGAAATTAGAAGACCTAAAGGTGATCCTAATAGACAATGTTTAAATTTACATCAATGCGTTATTG
>Ga0099849_1000651_pt1 | contig 16023 bp, 10 predicted proteins | sample CB_VirMetaG_4_FD_78177 | JGI IMG/M metagenome (GOLD analysis project Ga0099849, IMG submission 78177) | Freshwater to marine saline gradient viral communities from Chesapeake Bay - CB_1508_1M Viral MetaG | ecosystem: Environmental > Aquatic > Marine > Coastal | place: USA: Chesapeake Bay... | reverse complement strand
GAAGTTGATGGCAACCAATACGTTACGGTTCGTGGCGACCGAGTGGTAAAGATACAAGGTAATGATAAGAAAGAGGTGATGTCCGACGAGTTTACGCAGATCAATGGCAACAAAACTATGCGTGTGTCTGGCGATAGAAAGACAATCGTTGATGGTTCTTATACTGAAACGATCGGTAAAGATAATAAGATCCAAATCAAAAAGAACGAAGTCAAAACTGTATTCGTCAATAGCAAAACAACCGTACTTTCAAATACAGATATTGTTACAATCAAAAATTTAAATATGGGTTCTGGGCAAAAGATGGGTATTGCTTCTGGTAGTACATATGATCTAAAAGTCGGAGGAGCGGCGACAATGGACTTTGATAGCACATTAAAAGAACAAGTCACTGGTGCTTCTCACGTTACGTTTGGCTCAACTCACTATACACAGTATGGCGGTGTCAACTCATTCACTCATGTTGGTGATAGAAAAATCTATATCAAGGCAGACACATATGCAAGGCACGATGCTGGTACTGACTATTCATGCTCAACCGACCCATCTCGCCTCAGCGATAATGATTGTTCTACACCAGAAACTCCAGACGCACCATAGGAGAAATAGATGGCTATACCAGTTAAATTAGATCTCTGTGGAGTTGATCTTAAGATTCAAGGTATTGACAATGCAATGCTTGATGTCGAAAAGAAACTAGGAGAATTGACATCTCAGGGAAAGGGTATTGCTGGTAGTTTAAGTAGTATCCAAGGAGATCTACAAAATCAGCTTTTCGCAATGCAAGGTAAAATGGAAGAATTGATTCCTGAAATAAAAGCAGAGCTACCGAATTTACAGGTTGAGATCAATAAACTTCTTGGGCAGTTGACCAATCCTATCAGCTTTTCAAATCAACTGGATTCAATAAAAGAAAAATTTGGTGATATTCCAGATGTTAATATTGATGATCTCGTTAATAAGTTGAAGTCTAATCCTCTTGGATTCGATCCTTGCAAGGAGGTTCCGAACTTCGATGTTGAACCGCAACGAGATGATACTGGTAAAATTATTGCATACAATCCTATCAAAAAAGGCGAGAAACCAAAGGTTCCAGTTACTGATGCTAAAAAAATACCAACGCCTCCTCCTTCAAAAAAAGAAGAAGAAGTTAAGCCAGTGAAAGATGAGACGGTTCCTGCTAATATTACGCCTGAAGATAAAAAACTGCTTCCTCCAAATGTAGCTGCGACAGAAAAACCTGCTCAAAAACCAAAAGCAGAAGCTCCCACAACTACTACTGTAGATTGGCCAGATTTGTTCAAAGATATCGTCAAACTGAAACGAAAAGTGAAGATGAATGTTGATGATTATGAAACGAGACCAATAGTATTTACCAAAAAGGGCGATGGTTATTGGAAACCAGCAATGTTTCCAACTCAGTTAACCTTTGAGGAATATGTTGTTTCTAAGGTGTTTGGTATATTCTCATTTGCGTATCAAAGAATTAAAGCGATAAATGATCTAAGTGATTCAGCAAGGGAAAATTTAGTAGCCAGAGATCCTGAAAAATGGAATGCAAATAATTGGCAGCAGCTTGCTGACGCATGTATCAAATTTGTCAGAAATGGGCTACCAAATGCTTCCGGTCCAGAGGGGACATTTACGAAAGAAGGAAATAATTTCTCAGTCAGTATAGAACAAGCAACTCGTAGCGCAGTTCCAAAACCAGCTGGTGAATGGGGATCCAATAACAGTATACTCGCAGAGTAGTTTTATAAATAATAAAAACAAAAGAGAAATAACATGCCTGAACTTAAAGAACCAGTATTTAAAGATATACCTTTAAAGTTTACTGCTCATCCAGTTACTGGTAATGTCAAGGCTTTGGTAAATCGTGAAGCAGTAAAACAAAGTGTAAAAAATCTTGTTTTAACTAATTTTTATGAGAGACCATACAATCCAGTTTTAGGCGGTGATGTTCTATCGCAATTGTTTGAAAATATGGATTCTATTACAGAGTTCAATATTTCAAAAAATATTCGTCAAGTATTAGATAATTATGAACCAAGAGCAATTATTGATGACATCAAAGTAAGTGCAAATCATGATTCAAATGCTTTGAATGCAACAATTATCTTTAGAATTAAGAATGATGCAGAACCAATCATAGTTAATGTTTTATTAGAAAGAGTTAGATAAATGGCAGAATCTACTATTAGCGTTACAGAGTTAGATTTTGATAATATTAAATCATCTTTAAAAACGTATATTTCTTCAAAGCCTGAATTCACAGATTATAACTTTGAGGGTTCTACGATTTCTATGCTACTTGATTTGTTAGCATACAATACATATCAAAATGCCTTCTATACAAGCATGGTTGGAAATGAAATGTTTTTGGACTCTGCTCAACTCAGAGAGAGCGTAGTTTCAAGAGCAAAGATGTTGAATTATGTTACTCGCTCTGCAAGAGGAGCATCAACAACATTAACTGTAACCATCACACCTACAGGTTCTCCAACTTCTGTCACGATTGCAAAGAACACTGAATGGACTGCTACATCTGATGGTATTACCTACAAGTTTGTAACGCCTCAGGCATATTCATTTACTGCAGATCAAAATTATTCAGGCACAATTACAATCACTGAAGGAAGACCAGTAACGCATCGTTGGACAGTCAATACAAGTAATCCAGTTCGTTATATTATTCCAAATGAAAATGTTGATACAACTTCAATTTCTGTGGTCGTTCAAGAATCTTCTGTTGATAGCTCATCAGTAACACATACGCTTGCAAGTGATATTAGTGAAGTTACAGCTACCTCTCCTGTTTTCTTTTTACAAGAAGTAGAAAACAATCAATATGAGGTATATTTTGGCGATGGTGTAATTGGCAAAACACTTAACAATGGAAATATTGTAATTGTAAATTATAGAGTTTGTAATGCCACAGAGGGTAATGGTATTTCTACATTTACAAATCCATCTACGTTGGCTGGGTATTCAACATTCACAGTTACAGTAAATGCTGCAACCTCCGGCGGCGCAGCTAACGAGTCTATTGAGTCAATTAAATTTAATGCACCAAAGAATTTTGAGACACAAAACAGAGCTGTTCTTGCTGAAGATTATAAAAGAATTATCTTACGCGACAATGCTGATTTTAATTCAATAAGTGTATGGGGCGGAGAGCAAAACACACCAGCAATTTATGGTAAGGTTTATATTTCAATCAAACCAACATCTGGTAATACAATTTCATCTGATAGAAAAACAGCAATTAAAACACAATTGAAAAAATATAATGTGTTGTCAATTGATCCTGAGTTTGTTGATGCTACATTCTTGTATGTTAAACCAACAATAGATGTTTATTATGATTCTTCATTGACAACATTAAATGCTACACAAGTTCAAGATAAAGTATTAACTGCAATTACAAATTTTGAAACAAATAATCTTGGTAACTTTGAGAACAAAAAATTTAGATATTCAAAATTTATTGAAACAATTATTGATTCTGATACTTCAATTAAAAGTGCATTAGTTGATGTACAAATGGAGAAAAGATTTACTCCAAGTACAACAACTACTTCTGCTTACAATATTGCTTTTAATAATGTAATTAGAGAGCCAGTTTCTTCTGGTCATGAAACACACTCTGGTGCGCATTACATTTCTTCATCTGCGTTTACATATCAAGGGAAAACTGCATACTTAGATGATGATGGTGAAGGAACAATGAGAATTTGGTATCAACTATCAGTTGATACTGTGGCGTATTTAGATTCAAATGCAGGAACTGTTAATTATAAAACAGGATTGGTTACATTATCTAATTTCTTGCCATCCGCAATTTCTGGTTCATATATTTCTATTTTTGCAACACCAGTGAAAAATGATATTAGTGCAGTAAGAAATCAAATATTATTAATTAGTAATGCAAAGGTAACTGTGATCGATGAAGCAACAACATTGGTTGCTGCTACAACAAGAACAGCTACAACACAAGGTGTATCTACTTACGCTATCGATTCAGGTTTATATCCAGTGGTATACTAATTAATGTCTACTGATAAAAAAATATCGAATCTTATAGAACAACAGTTTCCTTTCTTCGTTCGCGATGAAGGACCAAATCTTGTTGCATTCTTAAAAGCATATTATGAATGGACTGAGCAAGCAAACAATGCAATTGAAGTTTCAAAGAATCTATTAAATTATCAAGATATTGATGCAACATACAACAAATATTTAAATTATTTTGATAAAGAAATTTTACAATCAATTCCTAAATCGATACTTGCTGATCGAAAGAAACTTGCTAAACATATTAAAGATATCTACAGAGCAAGAGGTTCTGAGTTATCTTATCGTTTATTGTTCCGCGTCCTTTTTAATGAAGAAATTGATTTCTATTATCCAGGCGAGGATATACTTCGCGCATCAGATGGTCGATGGATAAAAGAAACAACGATTAGAGTTTCAATTCCAAGAACTGCAACATTAACTCAATTTTTAGGACAAAGCGTAACTGGATTGACAAGCGGCGCATCAGCGCGTGTTGATAAGATTAATACTGTATTTTCCGGTGGTGTTCTTGTTGATGAATTATATTTGTTGGAAATTGACGGAACATTTCAAGATTATGAAAGAGTTGCACTTACAAGCAACAATAGTATCTATGCAACAATAAGTGCTAGTGTTGGTCCATTACAGGGCGTATCAGTATTTAATGGTGGGGCTTTACATCAAACCGGCGATGCGATATCATTTGCATCTGCTTCTGGTACTGGCGCAAATGGTGTAGTCACTGCAATTTCTGATACAAGTGCTGTGAAGTGGAATATCGCCGATGGTGGCTCTGGGTATACAGCAAATGCTACAATTACAATTACAGGTGGTTCAGGAGTTGGAGCTGCCTTTACAATTGCTAGTATTGCAAATACTGAAATTATTGCGATCAATACCGACACAATTGCTCCTGTTGCAAATGTAGTCTTAAATACAGGTCCAACATTTGTTTCATTAGGTGCAAATACAGCTGCTGTCTCAGCTAATCTAGCAATTGCAAATATTTCAACACCGCTAAATGCTCTTGCATTTTCAAACGTAACAGTTGGAACAATTTCCGCTTTAACTGTTACAAATTATGGTTATGGTTATCTTTCTCTACCATCAGCAACAGTAATACAAGAAAATATATCTGATTTGGAAATTTCTGATGGTTCTGGTGGAATTAAAGGAAGAAACGCTTCAATTACTCCAGAAAATGCTTCTGGTGCTATTACTGCTGTAAATGTTACAAATTTTGGCAGCAACTATAGTAGAACAGATAATGTTACCATAACAAATCTTACACGAGCTGGTACTGCTGCTGCCCAGGGAACACCAGAAGTATCTGGTATGGTGTTTTATCCTGGTAGGTATGTTGATACAAAAGGTTGGCTATCTTGGAATAATAAACTTCAAGATAACTTATATTATCAAGAATTTTCTTATGAAATTAGATCAACAAAAGTTACAAATGCTTACAGACAGTTGGTAAATGCGATTGTTCATCCAGCTGGTACAAAGATGTTTGGACGTATCAGTCTGTTCTCTGATGTACAAACAACAGTTGTAACCGTTGATAGTCAAGGAATTCCAACTGGAACTGAAGCACCAGCGCAATCTAAACTTAATATTGAGAGTGAAATTTCTATTGATCTTCCAACAATTATTTCTGATTTTGGAACCTTTGAAATCTCACCAGGACCTATATTAGAATATACAGCAAACACAACTGTAGTAACAACAGCAACAACATTAACTGTTTATGCTACAGGCACTGGTTCGTTGTTTACTTCAAATGCTACAACAATCAATGCGTATTCTACCGAAATTATTAATACATACGCTCTATTGCCAGTTGGCGCTCTTGGTTCACCAAAACTTCTTGTTGGTAATAATACTCTGTTCACAGTTGAAATACCAACATCGAACACAGGTCTATGGATAATAGATACATATGGTGGTACCGCAAATGGTCTATACTTCACAAATGCAACATACTCTAATACATTTGCAACATTGAAACTACCATATCCAAATCTAAGTCTTTCAAATGGAAGTTTTTACTATATCGCTAATACTTCCTAGTTATGAAATTATAAATAAATAAAATAAATTCTGCAGAGGATTGAATAAATGCCAGGCACAGTTACAAGAAGATTTAGAGTTCATAATGCAGAGCAGTTTCATGAAGCATTCAGTGAAGCAGCCGCAACAAATATGTATCTCTTTATTTCTAGAGTCTCCTCATGGGACGATGACAACGACCCTCCCACTCCAACAGACTCAATACAAGTTACAGAATATGACAATTGGAGAGAAATGATTGGCGCAAAACGCGCTCAATCTGCCGATGTTACATTTGCTGTACCAAGATACGATTGGACAACTGGTAAAGTCTATAGAGAGTATAATACTTCTTCTTCAACATTATTTGATGCACCAGCTTCCTCAAATACATTTTATGTAATGAATAGTAATTATGATGTATATAAATGCTTATTTAATAATAAAGCTGCATCATCAACAGTTGAACCAACAGGAACTTCAACCTCTACTCTTGTAACTGCTGACGGATACCACTGGAAATACATGTATTCAGTAGATGCTGGTTCTGCTCTCAAGTTTCTCACAACAAACTGGCATCCAGTAAAGACTCTTACCTCTGATGATGGTTCTGCTCAGTGGGACGTTCAAGCTGCAGCAGCGAACGGCGCAATTAATATTATTGATGTTACAGCAGGCGGTTCCTCATATGAATCTCAAACTGGAACGCTCGCGGGCGTATCATCATCAACAATTATGGATCTTTCTTCTGGCGCTTCTGCTGATAATGGTCGATATACTGGCGGCGCACTTTATATTTCTTCTGGTCTAGGGTCTGGGCAAGTAAGAAATATTACTAATTATGTTGGTGCAACAAAGCGTGTTACGGTTAGCCCAGCATTTACTGTCACACCAAACACCACATCAACTTATCTAGTTGGTCCAAGAGTGACAATTACTGGCGATGGTTCTGGTGCAGCTGCTTATGCTAATGTAAACTCTGGCGCAATTAACTATGTAAATATGGTAGCAGTTGGTTCTAATTACTCACAAGCAACTGTAACAATTACTTCAAATACTTCTCATGGTTCTGGTGGTACTGCTAGTGCTTATATTGCACCTCCAGGCGGTCATGGTTCTGATCCAGTTGGTGAACTGGCTGGCCATAACGTAATTGTAAACGTACAGTTAATTGGTTCTGAAACAGATACACTACCAACCACAAACGATTTCAGAGCCTTTGGTATTATTCGAGATCCAAAACTTCTTTCAAATGGTTCGGTAGCTACTTCATCATCTTATGATCAAACAACGCAATTAACTGTTTCAAGTGTTTCTGGTTCTGGTAACTTTACTCTTGACGAAGTTATCCGTGGTGGTACTTCTGGAGCTTCTGGTAAGTTGGTTTCATTTGCTAATACAAATGCTGCAAATACAGCTGGGGTTATTCGTGTTCTTGATTCAAAGTCAAACGGCACGTTTACTACTTCTGAAACTCTTACCGGGCTAACAAGCGGCGTTACTTCAACTCTTAGTTCAATCTCCTACGGTACTTTGAAACCGTACACTGGAGATATTCTCTATATAGAGAATAGAGGTCCTATTGCAAGAGCCTCTGATCAAATCGAAGACATTAAACTTATTGTGAAATTCTAAGGAATATCTGAATGGCAATTGTAGCAAATACTGGGTCTTTGACGACAAACTTTAATGTTAGTCCTTATTATGATGATTTTGATGAGACAAAAAACTTTCACAGAATCTTATTTCGTCCAGGGCTTGCAGTTCAAGCTCGCGAACTTACGCAGCTACAAACGATCCTACAAAATCAGGTAGATAGATTTGGAGAACATGTATTCCAGGAAGGTTCTGTTGTTCGTGGCAATGAACTAACATATGATAACGCAATTAAATATGTTAAAATCCGCGATGACGATAACAATGGAGCTGCAGTAAATACAGCTGCCTTTGTTGGGTCAACACTTACAGGTACCACATCTGGAGTCACTGCATATGTAATTGATGCTTTAACAGGCGCGGAAGTAAATACTCCAAATACAAAAACTCTCTATATTCGCTACACTGGTGCGGGTACACTTGGCACTACAGCAGCATTTCAAAGCGGCGAACGGTTAACAGCAAATACTATTCCTGCAATTTCTGCGAATGTAATTACAGAAGGCGTTCAGTCAACAAATGTGACTGGCGGCGCATCAAGAATTTCCTTCAATGAAGGTATAATTTTTGCAAAAGATCACTTTATTCGCGTCGATTCAGCAAATACAATTGTTGGTAGATATAATGCAAACACTTCTATTAAAATTGGTTACTTAATAAACGAAACAATTGTTTCTTCATCAACTGATACAACGCTTTTGGATCCCGCTCAAGGTGCATATAACTATGCAGCTCCTGGCGCTGACCGTTTAAAACTAACGGCGACTATTACAAAGAAAGCATTAACTGATACGGATGAAGATAACTTTATTGAGCGTATTCGAATTAAAAATGGCAATATTGAGTATAAGTCAGACAAGCCAATCTACTCAGTGATCGATGAGTACATTGCTCGACGCACATATGATGAATCTGGTGATTATATCGTCAATGGGTTGAATGTTAGAATGCGCGAGCATCTAAACTCTGCAGACAACGGCGGTGTATATACCTCAGGAAATGGCGGTGATGTTAATAAGCTATCGGCAGACATCTCTCCAGGTAAAGCATACATTCGTGGATTTGAAGTCGAAAATCTAACCACAAAACATATATCAATTGATAAAGGAACAGATGTAAACTCGGTAGAGCAGATCTCTATTCCAGCAAACTATGGCAACTACACCGTAGTTGATAACTTAGTTGGATCATGGGATATCAATGGTCATGATCGTGTTGACTTGTATGATAGAAAAGTAAATGCCATTGCAAATAACTCATTGACAACTATTCTTCCAACGGCTGTTGGTGGAACAAAAATTGGTGAAGCTCGAGTAAGAGCAGTTCAGTATAGTTCAGGAACAAGAGGCGCAGCAAACGCTCAATATAAGTTATATCTTTATGACATCAATATGACTGCAAATAGTTATAGTTATGTTCGTTCAATTTACTTTAATGATGCTTCAGCTGATGGTATTGCTGATACAGTTCTAGTTAGTAATAATGCAACTCTATTTGAAACAGAATTCAATAGATCAATCTTTAATATTCCAGCAGAAAATATTAAAACTGTTAGAGATGTTAATGGAGTCATTGACAATGAATATAGATTCCTTAAAAAGAACTCTGTAACAATTGCTTCTGATGGTACGGTCACGCTCACAACTGCTGCTGATGAACAATATCCATTCTCGACAGGTCTATTAAATGATACTCAAGAGCGAGAAAACTTCCATGTTGTATTAAAAGCAACTGCAAATACACCTGGTGGCTCTCCATTGGATACTGCTGCAGCACGTGCTGCAAATGCAAATACAATTACAGGATTGACTGCAGTTACTACAAAATACAATGTTGGTGATGTATTAAAGTTACAAGGCGAAGCAAATACTTACGTTATCTCAAATCTTAACAGCGCAACATCTGTAAACTACTATGGTCCAGGCGAAGGTCTCGCAATCACAGGCGCTACAGTCTTCAAAGCATTCCAGCCTGGTCAAGTAATTTCAATGAATGGCGTCGGTGGCGATACGGGTAATCGTAGTATCACAATTAACTCAACCACTAGCGCCACTCTTGATATTAAAGAAACATTAGATTCAACTGTCGATGCATATATTACTACAGAATTGAAAAAGGTAGATGGTCAAGAAATTGCAAAGACAATTAATAAAAACCGTTATGTTGAAATTAATGTTAGTGATGGGTTTGCTTCTGCTGGTTTAACCGGTCCATGGAATCTTGGTTTATCAGATGGGCATAAACTTCGTGAAGTACGTTATAAATCCGGCAATGCATTCTTCACAACGACCTCTCAAGGTACTGATGTAACATCAGACTTTGAATTAGATACAGGTATGCGTGATAACTATTATGACCATGCCAAACTCAAATTAAAAACAACATCATCAAGAACAATTGCAAATGGTGATGTATATCTGGTTAAATTTGATTACTTTACTCATGATACATCTTCTGGTATTGGTTACTTATCTATTAATTCTTATCCAATTGATGATGCAAATACTGCAAATACTACAGCAATTCAAACTGCTGAAATTCCAGTTTATACTTCCGGCGTAACTGGATTAAGATATGATCTCAGAAATCAAATTGATATTCGCCCAAGAATTACAGATACAGCAAATAACGTAACTTCGCTTACAAATATTTCCCGCAACCCAGCCACCTCAACTGCAATTGTTGAACCATCCGGTGGGTTGCGTTATATGGCGCCAAATGAAGATTTCATTACTGATTTTGATTACTACTTACCACGTAAGGATAGAATCGTAATTACATCTACTGGTCAATTTAGAGTAATTCGTGGTGTACCAAATCTAAATCCACAGACTCCTACATCTCCTTCAGATGGTATGACGATCAGTATAGTGGATGTAAAACCATATCCATCTCTTCCTCAGGATAATGCTCGTCGGATTAGCACAGCAACTGCTCCTAACGGAAGAAATGATCTTTCTATTAAGACGGACCAAACAAATCGAGTTCGTAGATTTACTATGAAAGATATTAAGGGGTTAGAACAAAGAATTGATAATCTTGAATACTATACTTCTTTGTCTCTCTTAGAAGCAGACACAAAATCACTGTTTCTTGCAGACAGTACAGGTGTAGATCGATTCAAGAATGGTATAGCAGTAGATCAGTTTGTCGATTTCGTATCAAGTGACTACTTTGATGATGGATATAAAGTTGCTATAGATAAAGAAAATAAAGAGCTTCGTCCATCATTCAAATTAGATGACGTTCAACTTGAGTTCAAATCAGCAAATTCAACGAATACCACTGCAACTTCTAAAGACGCAACACTCACTATCTCTACTGCTGGAACCTACACGAAAGGTGAGACAGTCACACAGGGAGCAGCAAGCGGCACTTTAGATCATCAGGTTGGAACTAAGCTCTATCTGTCCAATGTTTCTGGTACATTTACTACCGGCGTCAACGCAGTAGGTGGTACTTCTACTACTTCAAGAAATGTGTCTTCTGTTTCTGTTCCTAATGCCGGTGATCTAATTCTTCTTCCATGGACACACTCTGAGACTCTCAAGCAAGAGTTTGCTACAGATACAAGAAACGCAACTGGTTTGTTCTACAATTATAAAGGCATTATAACTTTAACTCCAGATAACGACTATTGGCAAGATGTTACTACTGCTCCTTCTGTATCTGTTGATTTTGGATTTCTTTCCGATGCCCTCGAAGAAGTTGCAAACCACATAGGTATCAACTGGGGATCGTGGAATACCGTAAGAACATGGCAGCAAGGAGTTAATGGCGGGATTGGTACGTTTGGTACGCAAACCAGAACTGGTCAACAACTTGTTGTAAATGCCGGTACGCTAACTGAGACAAATTTAGGTGATTCAGTACAAAATGTAAACTTGATTCCTTATGTACGTTCTAGAGTGATCAACTTTACAGCGCAAGGCATGAAACCAAGTACACGGGTATATGCATTCTTTGATACTCAGGATGTAAACTCGTATGTTGCACCAGCAAATTCTTCCTTTGCAAATACTGCGTCCGAAGGTAGTGCGCTTATCACTGACGCAAATGGTGTATTATACGGAAACTTCAGAATACCAAATAATGATTCTGTCAAGTTTCCAGTTGGTAATCTAAAGTTTAGACTTACAGATAGCCCAACCAATAGCAGTTCAATCGGTTCTACCGCAACGTCTGCAGAGACAAACTACGGTGCTGGTGGATTGGATGTTGTCACGCGAGGGAATATTATCTCTACTAGAGAGATCGATGTATTTACAAGAACACTTGCTGAAAATCAAACTGCTTTACTCGGAATTGAGGCGCCCGACGGCGGCGACGTCGACAATACCGGCGGAACCGGCGACGCCGATCCAATTGCCCAAACATTCAGAGTTTCTGATGGCATTTCTAGCGCTATTCCAGGAGCATTCTTGTCGAAGATCGATCTATTCTTCGCATCAAAAGATGCAACGCAACCAGTAATAATTGAGATTCGTGAATGTGATGCTTCTACGTTATCAATTACTCCTAAGGTAGTACCATTTAGTAGAGTAATTGTTCCTGCAGCAGATATCAATACATCTACTAATGGTAGTTCTCCAACTCCAATAATATTTGAAACGCCAGTATATCTAAAGAATAATGTTGATTATGCTCTAGTAATAATTTCCGGCGGCAATAATCCAAACGTCACCTTATGGACTGCAAGAATCGGCGAAAACGATCTGGTGACTGGAAATAGAGTCACCTCTCAGCCGGCAATTGGCACTCTCATGGCTTCTTCTAACGATAGGTACTGGAGTGCCATTCAAGAAGAAGATCTAAAGTTTACATTATATTTTGCAAACTTTGGAACAAACCAAACTGGTACAGCCGTATTCAAGAATATCGATAAAGAGTATCTCACTATCGATAACAAGGATAGTTCAAGTCTATTCAATAGAGCAAACGAATTAGTTCATGGTGAAATTCAACTTCAACTTGCTTCAAATATCGGTGGTGCTATTGGTGACACATTAGTTGGTGCTGGTGGTGCAAATGGCACTATTACTGCAAACAGTACTTCAGGAAATCCTGCAGTTACAGGTAGTTACAACTATCGAGTCAAAGATGTTACAACAGCTACAAAGTTTGTAAATGGTGAAACAATTGAGTTGTATAAATCTGGTATCGAACAAAATACTACAGCAGCTCTTACAACACAATCATCACCAGCTACCGGTAAAGTGTACTTCTATGATGCTACAACACAATCAAACACTTCGCTACACCTAGCCGAACCAACGGGAACATTTACAGCAAATACATATATCCGTGGTCAGATAAGTGGTCTTGATGCTCGTATCGCATCTGTTGATAATTTAAATATCGATACGTTCAAGATGTTTGTTAGCAAGCTGGAACTACAAGACACAACAGCAACAACGACCACAAAACTTGCTCTTACTGGAAGTAGTTTAGACAGTGCATTTAGAAATGTAAATATTAATTCTGATACAGAGTATGATTCAAGAAGATATGTATTGAGTCGTTCAAACGAAGTAGCAAATCTTTCAAGTAAGAAGTCTGCTGAGTTTAAAGTCACAATGACTAACGGCGCAAACCCACGACACTCACCTGCAATCGATAATCAACGAGCTGCAATGTTTACTGTAGAAAATCTTATCAATAATGATTCTACAAATGAAAATACTACTAGAAATGGAAATGCAATTGCAAGATATGTTCAAAAAACTATCACTCTTGCAGAAGGACAGGATGCAGAAGATCTAAAGGTATTCATCAGTGCTTATAAGCCTTCAACTGCTGATATCAAGATCTATGTGAAACTACTGAATGGTGAAGATGGTGAGACGATGGATGACAAGACTTGGTTGCAACTATCACAAATTACATCTACCACAGTAGTTTCAGACTCTGAAAACACTAAAGATTTCAAAGAATTTGAATATAATATTCCAACCGCAAATCTAACTGGTAGTAGTGGTGAAGTTCAATACATAGACTCTAGTGGCGTGACGTATACAGGATTCAAACACTTCAAGATCAAGGTCGTTCTTCTATCTACGACACCATCGAGAGTTCCAAGAATAAAAGACTTCCGAGCGATTGCTCTACAAATTTAAGGAAATGAAATGACACTTCAACTAATTAAAGATGTAGAGGGTTTCAAAAAAGATACCAGCACTAATGCTGTTCTTTCTATTAATAATGATGCTTTACTTGCCTACAAAAAAAATAGAAAATCAAGAGAAGCATTAGTAAATGATATAAATAATATAAAACAAGAGTTGAGTGAATTGAAAAATATTATTCATCAATTCATTTCTTCACAAATGGGTAATTAAAAAATGGGACAAGTTGCTAACGTTGCTTTAACAGATACTTTTGACACTTGGAGAGTAAGATCCAACTTAGGATTTACGAATCTTTTTGAGATTAATCCATCAGCGAATACAGTTTCTGCAAATAGTGTTACTGCTGGCGGTCATGTTACAGCAAATACTACTTCATTGACAGTCACAAAATTGTCTACACTAAGTGGATCAAATACAAATATTACTGGTGGTACTCTTTTGATTACCTCAAACACAAACATTAATGGAACATTATTAATCAACGGCGCTGCTCCTGGTACTGATGATAATGCACTAGCTTTTGCAATTGCTTTGGGATAATTATAAGTAGAATTTATCTGGTTACTAATAAAATAAATAATTTGCGCCAATTACATTAGGATAAAATAAAAAATGGCAAACGCATTTAAAACATATAACTCACAGAGCATTGGTACAACTTTGATGAAAGTTGGAAATCATTTAGTTGCTTCTGGTAACACAGAAACAATTATTGGTATGACCGTTGCAAACAGAACAGCATCTGCCGTAAAAGTGAATGTTGTATTTGAAACTGTATCAAACACACAAACATACATCGTAAAAGATGCACCAGTACCTGCTGGTGGTTCTCTTGTACCAATCGGTGGCGATCAAAAGATTGTTCTGAATGTTAACGAATGTATTCGAGTTTCATCAAACACTGCTTCGTCTGTTGATGCTATTATGTCAGTACTACAGCAGAACTAAGGAATTAATAAATGGCTTATTTAGGAGCTACTCCACCACCAAGACCTGTTACCACCGATGATATTAATGACGGTGCAGTTCAGACAGCGGATGTTGCAGACGATGCCATTACATCTGCAAAAATTGTAAACGATGCCATTACGTTTGCAAAAATGGCTGATTCTGCCGTTCATGCAAATACCATTAACGATAGTGCGGTAACATATAATAAGCTGAATGCAAACACTGCGCATAAAGATCGTGACGGAACTTTTTCAGCCGCGCAACGTGGTAGCTTTACAGCTCTTGGTGTTTACCATGGTCTTGCTGGCAATACAGTTACTCTATCACTTGGTACTACAAACCACTATACACTAACGACGAATGCTAACTTGACAATGGCCAATCCTACTCTGACAAATCTAACCGGTCAGGGTGGTACATTGGTGTTTACTTCAAACGGTTCCTATACAGTTTCATGGGGTTCATATTGGAGATTCGCTACTGGAACGGCTCCAACAATGTCAACGACTGCGGGTAAGCAAGATCGCGTTGATTATCAAGTAATTTCATCTAATACAATTCACGCCACGGCTACGATCGATATGCTTGGTACTGCTTAGGAGTAGATAATGCCATTTCTAGGTGAAAGTTCTATTCTATTTGGCGGGTTTACTGGTCCTACTGCTGGCTACGTTCCTGCAGGCGCGATCTATCTCGACGGGTCTACTCAATATCTAACCCAGACATTTAGCAGTTCCGGTGATCGTGACGACTATACTCGTTCTGTGTGGATAAAGCGTTCTGGTCTTGGTAGCGATATGAGAATATTCGATACTGGCCCAGACGGAGGCAACAACTTAGAGGCTTTGTATTTTGACTCTAACAATAATTTGTCTTGGAATATCAACGACAGCAACGTAACTTGTTATAACTATAAAACCTCTGCTGTTTTCCGCGACACTACAGCGTGGACGCATATTGTTTGCTCACGCACAGGAGCCACACTCACTTTATATGTTAATGGTGTTGCTGTTACTTCATTTGCGACTAGTACAAATAACGGAACTACTAATAACGGACGTTGGACGCATACTGACCAAAATTTAATTGGTCGGTATTACTTATCAGGTTCGCAATACTTTAATGGTTATCTAGCTGAGATTATCCAAATTGATGGCACTGCCTTAGGTGCAGACAGTTTTGG
>Ga0099849_1000650_pt1 | contig 16027 bp, 17 predicted proteins | sample CB_VirMetaG_4_FD_78177 | JGI IMG/M metagenome (GOLD analysis project Ga0099849, IMG submission 78177) | Freshwater to marine saline gradient viral communities from Chesapeake Bay - CB_1508_1M Viral MetaG | ecosystem: Environmental > Aquatic > Marine > Coastal | place: USA: Chesapeake Bay... | reverse complement strand
GTGCTTCATTGGTGCTTAGGGGGAGCTAACTTCAGGGCTTTCTTTGTAAACTAAAAGTAAGGGTAATTCCTTATCCCTCTTATCTCGTTTTCAGTTTCCCCTTATTCCCCCTATACGCTATCGGACGTGCAGGGCCAATAGCTAACGGGCCGCTGGCCATAAACGCGCCACCCGCAACAACTTAGCTCTCAGAGTACAAACGCTAACCTCCTTCCAGTGACTGTCGTTTTCATGGGGGGGGGCCTCCGCGTAGGTTGCCACTGACTTATACCCCCTTCAAGCCATCTCAGACGAAGAGAAGTCCAGAAGAATAGCGTATTCACTTCTATTCACTACTCACTACATCCAACGATGCAAGACAGCAACTACTTCCAAGAGTACAGACAAGACATTCGCGTTGGTCGGCTGAAGCAACTCGTCCCTGAAGACAAGAGGTGTCCACTCTGCGGATCGCTTCGTCTCAGCTCCAAGAGCTGGGTCCTCAAGCCCCACAGGAAGAAGTTCCGCACGAAGAGAGCCGAACAAGCGTACGAGAAGAAGATAGAACGATGGAACTCCTTGCAGCTTCCCAAGGCTCTCTGCAAGTCGTGCTTCAGTCGGGTCACCAGGAACGTCGTTCACAGAGACGAGAAGACGTACTTCGTGTGGGACGGAGGACTCCTCGCTTCAAGGATCGAGAAGCATGGGATCAGCAAGGCAGAGTTCGCGAAGAAGACAGGATACTCTGAGTCGTACATCGGTGATCTCCTCATGCAGCTGAGCTTCCGCGTCCACGAAGATGCACACAAGATCATCGCGACATCACTCTCCGAGTTGCAGGTTCCGCTGGACGATCTCGTCCGCTATCGCTTCAAGTCTGATGGAAGCGAAGGATCGTTGAACGCAGAGAGACTCCGCCTCGTAGACGGTCACTTTGAACTCGACGAATGAGGATCTCATCAGCAGAGAGCGACTGCGAGCATTGCGATTTGGCCTATAATAGTACCGTTTCGCCATTTAGAGCGACCGGTTTGTCCGGCTCCTGACGTTATAGTATGCGGGCGCTAGAGGCGTGGGCTTCTAGTGCATCGTCCCTCCTCCTCATGAGTTCATCATGCTGACTCCCGGAACATCCGTCAAGTTTGCAGGGGAAACGCTTATCGTGCGACGTCCTGTCGGTGGAACCGACTACGTCCTCGAAGGTCCTGCAGGAAACACCATCGTCGCGTCTACGAAAGATCCTCGCTTCGTGCTCCTCGGCATCGCTCCCGAGCCAGAAGAAGTCATCGAAGAAGAGGACGACTACGAGGACGAAGACGACGATTGATCATGCCTCACTACAAACTCAAGTCAACGCTGCAAGACCAACTCACGCGGATCAAAGAGTCCGACGAGTGTCGCAGTCTGGCTGAGGAAGTAGCTGTCGCGCGACTCACTGTTCAACGTGCTCTCGATCTCTACTCCACTGCACTCGCAGATCAAGAGACCGATGCAGGAACAGAAGAGCTCGCGAGGAGCATCCTCAAAGACGGTCTCAGACTCGTCCAGGATCTTCTAGGAGCTCAAGCCAAACTGGAGACTCTCATGTCTCCGTTCGACGCAGCGACTCTCGTCAAGCGCATCGAGCAAGTCGTACATCGCCATCTACGCAACGATCAAGAAACGTTCGATCGCATCTGTGAAGATCTTCGCTCACTCGACCTGAGCAAGCAAGGTCACGCCCAGATCCAGGTCGTCATTGATTGATGGAGAACAAAGAACTACTCTCGAAGATCGCGACTGAGCTGTCTTCTCTCTCGAAGAGGATCGTGGCTCACATTGAGGGACCGATCATTGAGCCCGAGCCTGAGCCCGAGCCTGAGCCCGAGCCTGAGCCTGAGCCTGAGCCTGAGCCTGAGCCTGAGCCTGATCGTCGTCCTTCAAGGAACAGTCTTCGGTTCCCAGTGACTCTTCCTGATGGGAGATCCATGGTGAGCTTCATGTCTCGCCAGCAGATTCCTCATCTCAAGAACAAGGCTGTCTCTTGGGGACACGATGGTCGTCCTACGTCGTTCCTTGTTCAAGGAGTCGTTGCTTCGCAGGACATCAAGGACGACATCGTAGACCTCGATGACGTAGCACCTTCTACTCCTCGTGAGGATCTTCTTACGCTGGAGTTCACCATCACGAAGACGAACAATGTCGTAGAGACCAAGACGATGAGTCCAGGACAGACTCGCCGCATCTGCGATGTTCTTGTCGTCTTCTGGTGTCGCGAGTTTGCAGAGGACGTCGTTGAGTGCGAGGTCTACCTTGAAGGACTGAAGTCACAGTTCCTCAAGTCCGTCAGCTTCTCCACTCCGTCCTCTTGGTCGTACGTCTCCACATCGAAGTCTCTGTTCAAGACCAACGATCCTGACTTCGCATGGTATCGTGGTCAAGCGACCGTTCGTCGGTTCCTCGTCTCAACGAAGCGCATCTCTCGTGCTCAACGGGAGCTCTTTGACTCGTTTGGTCACTTCGGGATCATGCATGGTCCTGACTCCTACGACAAGGGAGGATGGGGAGTTACTCAAGCTGCGATGCCGACGCTCAACGAAGAGACGGTCGGTTGGGACGTGACTCTTCAAAGACACAACGATCACCTCGCCAAGTCGAAGATCGTCCCTGAAGCTCTTGGTCCTTGGACGCCGAGTGGGAACAAGCATGGAGGAGGAACAGGAGGAGACGGGATCCAGCCGTACTCTGCCTGGTCTCGTACTCCTGGTGAACTTGCGAACTCGTGGAAGTCGATGCGATGCATGATGGAGCGAATGCTCATCAGCAACGACCTCAGCATCAAGTACGACTATCAGTCTTCCTTGCAGGGATTCAAGTCCCACGACATGGCTCACTTCAGCCGAGCTATGATCGACCCGTGGGCGATGATTTGGAATGGAGGATCTGAGGCGGCAGCATACTTCATTCAGAGGATGATGACGCGCAACCCGTCTCCTCCTTCCTACGGTGATCAGTTCAACGGAGCAGGACACAAGTGGGCTCATCGTGCTCTCGGTTGGCAGAGTACTCTCTACGCGACTGCGTTCGCAGTGAGCAGCCCGAACAGCACTCTTCGTCTTGATGCACTCAAGCTCTGTCAAGAGATCAGGAACGTGTTCGTCTCTGTAGCGATGCCTTCAGGTATCACTCATCGCGGTGGAACCAAGACGGGAGCAGGAGCATTCACTGCTTTCTTCAATCCTGATCCTTGGGTCTACGGAGTCCTGCCTGAAGGAACGACAGCAGCGAGAACGATCATGATCGCGATCTGCGGTCATGGAGCTGCGTCTCTTCTGTTCGGTGCCTTCCCCGATGACGACGAACTCAAGCATCTCGTCTACTCTTCGGCTCAACACTCATACTTCGACACTCTTCCTCCTCGAGCTCATGTCGTCGTAGGAGGGCACGACATTGACGATGTCTACGATGAGCCGTACTCTGTCGAGACTGAAGAGTCAGTCAACGTCTGGGAGTGCCAATGGCATCTTGTGGAAGCGTATCGTTGCACAGGAGACATCTCCTTCTTGAAGAGAGCTGTCATGATCATGGGTCATGATGTCAACGACATGAAGTCTGTCCCGTTCAAGGAGTTCCAGCGCCAAGGATCCAAGCGAGCATGGTGGGAACGAACGGTTGAAGTCATCGCCGAGGTACAGAACCTGTGAGCAAGACAGTCGTAGGAGGTCTTCTTCTAATCGGGGTATCTGTCCCGTTTGGAGGATCGTATTTGGCGACACAGGATCCTCTCGAGTCAGACCGAGCGTACCATCTGCCGAAGGGACCGTGGCCTGAAGAAGACAGAAGAGGAGCAGCTGCGATCGCATCGGTACACCTCGTTCATCGGATGGACTTCTCCTCCTTGCAGCTCCTCGCAGAAGGCATCGTTCGCGGGACCGAAGGCTCGTTGTCAAGCCTTGAAGAGCGAGCTCTCCTTGCTCTCGGTCTTGATGTGGACAAGATGTTCCCTGATCCTGACTCGGTGGAGATCGAACTCTGGCGAATCGTGGCTCAAGGAGGAATGCTCCCGATGCCCGTTGATGTCGGTGTCTTCGGGAGACCTCAAGGCAGGGAGTCATACGTTCGTGACTCCATCGAAGTCTCCAACTCTGAAAACTTCTAATGAAGCGACTGATCATCGTTCCTCTTCTTCTGGTTGCAAGCTGCAACATCGTCTCTCAACGAGACCTCGACCTCATGAGAGCAGAGATCCTGCTCCAGGCTGAGGATGGTCTCACTCAAGACGAACTAGACTACGCTCTTGCACCTCTTCAGTCGAAAGTGGATGCCAACGCAACCACGACAGAGGAACTCACGAATGCGGCCAAAGATGTTCTCCCCGCACCGCTAGGATCCATCCTCGCAACTCTCACTGCTCTTGCAGGTGCGTACGGGATGGCTCGGAGAGAAGCTAAGGCTGTAGATAGACGACGCGACCTCCGTCGTCTTGAGCGAGGAGAAAGGACACTGCCTGAGTGAGTCGGTGAGCCCCATGACCTCCGTTTCCATTTCAGTCCCCAGAGCGTATGCTCCGATCGTATCTACTGAGAGGTGTTGTTCTGTCGAGCACGCTCAGCTGGACTGCAGGGGAACGGAGGTCGTCTTCGCTCTTGCTCTCGCACAATCTTCAAGCATCGTTGCGATCATAGCTCCTGGTTCGGCAAGCAGGATTGAGTATCTCGCCCAGAGGTGGGGACTCAAGAACCTCAAGATGAAGTCCTTCTCGGGCCTGAAGTACTGGGTCACCGAAGAAGGAGGAGAGGTCTGGATCTGCAAGAACTCTGGCGGTCTGGATCTCATTCCTCGAACAAAGGTAGACAAGCTCTATGTCGCTGACGCTCATCTTGAACCTCATGATCCTTGCAGCCATATTGACGCTGATCAAACGACCTGCATCGGTGTCTTCGCGGAAAGAGGACACTGGTTCTACGAGTTCGGCCGGCAGGAAGACGTTCTACTGGTGAGGATCGACGCTGAGCAAGCGATCAAGAACTTCCCTGATCAGCACGGTGAAGTCTACTCGCACAACGATCCTCGATATGCTCGTATGATGGCATTGGAGGACGTTCGAGTTTCCGACATCCCGTTCGTCCAGTTCTCACGCAAGCGTCTCAAGGTTCGCACAGACAAGCCGAGTCAGTTCCTGTCACAAGAGCAGCAGCAGGAGGCTCGTCGTCAACTCGGTGAAGCGTGGGAGTCTGGTCTTGTCGGCTCTCCCATCGTCTCTTTCGTACCTTCAGTTCTTCAGAAGAAGTACCTCGCGAAGAAGAGGCTCACAGTCTCTGAGGGGAGGCGTCCTTGGTTCCTTCTTCTCAAGTATCGTCGTGGTGGATTCACGACGATTGAGCAAGGACAATCTTACAAGCTCTGTGTCAGCGCGCCGAACTCCCATGTAGCGACGATCGCTCACACGGCAGCATCTACTCAGCGCATCTCGAAGATCAGTCATCTGTACCACGAGCGTGATCCTCTCGCACCGCCTAGAGTTGACGACTCGAGCCTTTCGATGCAGTTCTCGAACGGATCGTTCTTCTATCAAGGGACTGCTGGAGGCCGAGGATTCGCACGAGGCGATACTCTTCAACGAGTTCACGGTAGTGAGGTTTCGAAGTGGTGTATCGGTCCCAACCAGGCGTCAAAGGTAGAAGATCTCCTCGCTGGAATCATTGGCGCAGCTTCGAATGGTGAGGTCGTTCTCGAGACGACTCCCAACGGCTACGAAGCATTCCACTCTATGTACCGGGAAGCGTCTAGTCCTGCGAGCAAGAGTCCGTTCACTCCTGTGTTCGTTCGCTGGTTCGACGATCCCACGAACCGTCTAGCTGCGAGTAGGTACAACCAAGAAGAGATCATCGAGACCCTCTCTCCTAAAGAAGAGGAGCTCGTCACACTCCACGGACTCTCAACCGCACAAATCGCGTTCCGCAGAGAAGCCAAAGCAACGTATGGACGACTCTTCCCACAAGAGTTTCCTGAAGACGACGTCTCTTGCTTCTTGACGAGCGGTATGTGCTTCTTCGACCAAGAGATCTGTCTGAACCAGATAGAAGATCTAGAAGGTAGCACGGAGCCTCGCCATGAGAAGATGGGACCCGGAGTTGTCACTGTCTGGGAAGAATTCAACCCAGAGCTACGATATGTTGCTGGAACGGATACTAGTGAAGGTCTATCCGCTCCTTGCGACCCGAACGGAACAGTTATTCTTAGGAGAGATACCGGTCAGGTCGTCGCTCGACTTTATGGTCGATACAAGCCAAGAGATCTCGCTCTTAGGAGTCTGGGGCTCTTGGACCGATACGGATGGCCGCTCTGGGCCATTGAGCGAAATAATCACGGACACGCAGTTCTTGAAACTGTTCGTGAACATGGTCCGGACGTCTACAAGTTTTCGCATGATGCTGGAGGAAGACTATATCATCACAACGGTGACCGAGCCGGATGGAACACAGATAGTCAGTCTAGACCTCTGCTTCTAGACGACCTCGAAGAGTTCGTTAGAGAGCATCCAGAGGTCTTCTTGGACACCGATCTTCTTCGTGAGTGCTGCACCTTCGTCCAACACTCCACAGGGAAGTTCGCCGCTGCTCAAGGTGCGCATGATGATCTCATCATGATGTACGGCATCGCTCTGCAGATGCGCAAGATCCGCGATCAGAAACCCGACATCTTCTTTGCTTGACATGACCGATGACCAACTCAAAAACTGCGCAAGATGCGGAGAAGACATCATTGCTGAACAGGATCCTGCGATCCAAGAACTCTGCGAAGATTGCGAAGCCACGCTTTATGGTGACAACGACCAGAAGCAAGAAAAGGTCGGTGACCAAAAAGCGACCGTGATCGTTTGCTACGATGATGAGGCTCTTTGGGATTTCATCTACGGTGAAGCATGAACTATAGCCCGATCCTAGATCTGGACGGCAAGCCGATCCAGCTGAGCAGAGACGACTCTGCCCAGACGAAGTCCTATACTTCTGGCTCTTTCCGAGACACCTATATCGGTGCGCTCGGGGCGATCAAGTATGATGCGCAAACTCGGGCACGAGATCCGTTCTCGAATCACGCTTGGGTCTTTGCAGCAGCGAGCGCCATCGCGATGTCCGCGAGTCAGTCACCACTCAGCGTTTTCAGGGAGACCGCTGATGCAGGACATCAACGTCGTCTATTGGCCAAACAGAGGAATGAGGTCTTCAAGAGGAACTACGGTCGTCACCGCGCGATCCGTGGTCGCTACAGGCTAGGACAATCCATCGAGAGGAACGTCCAGGCTGTGAACAAGTCTCTTGAGCCGTTCCCCGAGCACGAACTCCAGACGCTACTCAACGACCCGAACGAGTTGCAGGACGGACCTCACTTGGTCCAGACGACTTTCTTGCTTCTTGCTCTGAACGGTGAAGCCTTTTGGGTGTACACCGACGAGAACGGTGAGTTCACATCCTACGACAACAATCCTGCCAAGCTCTACTCGATCGCGGCCTCTTGTATGGAGCCGATGTACTCGGGAGGTCTTGATCGCGGCGAGCTCATCGGTTGGTGGTTGACGTCACCGAACTACCTCGAAGCAGGACGTCAATATCTCGGCAAGTACTTCTTGGACTTGACTCAGGTGACTCAGTTCAAGATGCCGAACCCATACAACCCTGTTCGTGGGATGTCGCCGATCACTGCGGCTGCCATGAGCATCCAAGGAGATCTTCTTGCTCGTGCATCGAACAAGAACCTCCTCGAGAACGGTGGAGTTCCTAGAGGCGTAGTGAGCTACGAAGGTCATCTAGAGAGCGAAACAAGGACTGAACTCGAACAGAAGTGGCACTCAAAGTTTGAGACGTCCACTAGCGATGGATCTCGCACGGCGTTTCTTCCCAACGGGATGAAGTATGCTGCTGTCGGTCTGTCGAACCAAGACATTCAGTATCTTGAGATGCTCAAGTGGGACCGGGAAGAAATCCTCGCGGTCTTGAACGTACCTCCTTCTGTCCTCGGCATCACTGAGTCCACGAACTTTGCGACTCAGCTCGGACAAGACAAGAACTTCTACGACAAGTGCATCCTGCCGAGGATGAGCATCATCGAAAGGTCTATCGACACGACCTTGATGTTCAACGATCCTGATGATGTCACGGCGATGTTCGATCTCACAGCGGTCGAAGCACTTCGTGCAGGACAGATGGACAAGATCTCGATCGCAGAGCGTCTTGTATCCGACGGTCTTCATGTACCGCCGAACGTAGCGTACGAAGTGGTCGGTCTCGAGATCCCCGACTACCCTGTGAACGACGTCAATCTGATGAACCCTGGTAAATCGACTCCAGAGATCATCCTAGAAGACGCAGAAGCGGAACCAGAGCCTGTTCCTCCCGCTCTACAACCCTTCGCCGAAGGCGAAGAAGAGGTTGAAGAAGAGGTTGAAGAAGAGGAAGAAGGTGGGGAAGACGAAGAAGTTGAAGATCTCCAGCCTGAAGAAGAGCCTCAACCGCTAGACGAAGATACCGAGGAAGCTCGAGTCACGTCAAGGACTGGTGTCTTCTTCGTGCCGAAGGGTCCGAACAGAGACAAACTGTCAAACGCATTCATCAGGATTGAAAGTGCGTTCGAAGGTGATCTCATCCGCAGATACAGGCAGTGGATCAGGGCCGAACGAGCCAACACACTTCGCAAGTTCAATGATGTGACCAAGAACATTGAGATCGAACTCCCCGACATCTTCAGTCTTGAAGAGTCAAGGAACAAACTCCGTGGCAAGGTTCGTCCTCTCTATCCTGCAATCACAGAAGGCGCGTACGAACTCACGAAGCAAGAGCTCGGCGTTGCAGTCTTCGAGATCGACGATTCCAAAATCATCGATGCCTGGTCAACTCGTGAGAAGGTGTTCACGAACAATCACACGAACACCATTGCGAAGTCGCTCGGTAAGGAGCTTCGCGAAGGAATACAAGAGGGTGAGACGATCGCGCAGATCAGGCAACGAGTAGCGAGCGTCTTCGACATCAGTGCGTCTTCTGCGAAGGCAGAGACCATCGCGCGTACCGAGGTGTCTTCACTCATGAACAACGTTCGTGACAAGATGTTCGACCTTCAGGGTGTAACCGTTGAAGAGTGGGTCGATGCCAGTGACGAAAAAGTCAGGGCAGACCATCGTGTGTTCGGCTCCTCTGGCAACAAACCTCGCGGGTTCAACTACCTCACACTCGTAGGCGACTCGGGCATTCTCGAGTATCCTGGCGACTCTCGCGCTCCTGCGCATCAAGTAATTCGCTGTCGCTGCGTGAAGATCGCAGTCAAGTAACATGAATTCTGACTACCTGAAAGAACGCTTCGACATCGACGTGAACACTTGCGAGGTTCACGAGGGCGAAGCTGCTCAAAAGTACCTGAAGACTCGTCAAACCGATGAAGTGAGTCTGAACGCTTTCACGGTCAAGGACTGTGATCAAGGGAAGAGCGTCTACAAGAACGGCATCGGCAACACTCCTACTCAGTTTGCGAACCGTTTCAGCCAAGACGACTATCGCAAGTTCGCTGAAGGTGTGGGGATCAAGTGGCGAGAAGAGTACGCTGACCGAGTCCTCCCTCACGTCGCTTCTGATGAGCGCGTAGATGCCCACGGGGACATCGTACTCCAGCATTGGGACTTCTCGGCATTCAAGGACAATCCTGCGATGCCGTTCAACCACGACTGGGCTGGTCTTCCTGTTGGAACTCACATCCATTGGGAGGTGGGTCAACAACTCAACGATCGCTACAACGGTCCGGCACTCATGATGTTGAGTCTGTACGCGACTGAAGACGAGTATCCTCTTGCAGATAGTATCTATCGTCTCGCGAAAGCTAGGTTCCTTCGCGCGAATAGTGTAGGCTTCTACCCGAAGACTGCGATCGTTCCTGCTAAGGAAGACCGAGAACGACTCGGGATGCCCGACTACGGTGCCATCTTCGACGACAATCTGCTTCTCGAAGATTCGCCTACACTTCTCGGTGCCAACGAGGGAGCTCTGCAGATTCTTCGAAGAGGTCGCGATCGCGGGATCATCCAACCAGTTGATCTCGTGGCGATCCGCGAACTCGCACGTAGGAACTGCACCGAAAACGACCAATGGAAGAACGTAGACAGCGAGTATCGAGAGATGGCTCAAGCGATCTTCCCCGAAGCAAAGTTCTTCAGCCACTCTGACGTTGAAGAACCTTTCGATCTTCAGGCTGAGCATATCGCCTCTACCAAGAACGAGATGGCACTCCTCGGTGCCAAGCTCGATGCTCAGTCGGCCTACTTGCAGAGCGCGCTCTCAGGGATCGCAGCAAGTGTGGAAGACATCCGTGACATGTTGACGGCTGCACTCATCCAGCCCGAGGACGACTCTAGTCCGTTCATGATCAACGGTACGACCGTTTCCGAAGGGAGGGATCTGGTAGAGATCTTCGCCCAGAAGTCAAGCACGCTCCTTCAAAAGCTGGAGGACGCTACTCGTAACTAAACCCGATTCTATCTGAACGATGGACCAAGCAATCCTAGAAAAGGCTGCGACTCTTCTCCAGCGGTTGGATGGTTTCTTTGACGAAGGTGGGGAGTTCCCCACGGTCAAGGACCGTCTCAAGGCTATTGAAGGACTTGCAGAAAAGGTTGAAGGACTTGAGTGGACTGACAAACTCAAGGACTTCGATCCCACTTCGATCGAAGAGAAGTATGAGCAGCTGAAGGCTGGTCAAACCTCTATTCGTCGTCAAATCCAGAACTCCAAGGGTGGTCTCTATGTCTCCGGCATTGAAGACTACGCTGAAAAGTTCAACATGATGAAGGCCGTGATCGCGGTCAAAACCGGCAACTGGTCGCAAGCAGGTCTTGAGAAAGAGCTGATCGATCAGGTTCGGGAGAAGCACTTCGTCGGGAAACAGTCGCACATCGCAGGCGACGACGTCCTTGGCGGGAACTTCATCCCGGATCAAGTCATCCCCGACATCATCGAGGCTATCTACACCCGGTCGGCTATGATCGACCTCACGGGTGATGGACAGACTCGTATGTCCGTCCTGGACGGTCTTACTGGCGGAAACGTTCGTGTTCCCAAGTTCGACGGTGGTACGATCGCATACTGGATCGGTGAGGAAGATACCTACGCCGAGAGCCAAGTCGCAACTGGGGACATGACCCTTCAGCCTCACAAGCTGGGAGTCCTTGTTCGCATCACCGACACTATGGCTCGTCTTCAGTCGTACGGTTTCGATGCCCTCGTCCGCAACGACATGACTCGTGCCGCTGCCAAGAAGATTGACTACACTGCTCTGCTCGGTACCGGAGGCAACAACATGCCTCTCGGTCTGTTCCACGAGCCGAACGTGCGAGTCTTCGCGGCTGAGGACGGCAATGGCTACGCGAACGATGCCGCTCTTCTGGCGGGTGTCGGTTCGAACGGCCTCGCTGGTGCCGAGCTGGACTTCGACAGTCTCGATGACATGCTCCTCTACCTTGAAGAGGATGACATCGATGTTGAAGCTCAGTGGATGAGCTCTCCCCGCTTCTTCAAGAGGCTTCGTCGTCAAAAGGTTGACCACTACACTGGTCAAGCGACGAACCAAGCCTATCTCCTCGGCGCACCGATGATCCCCGATTCGCGTCTTCGCGAAGTGATCGGAGACTACGGTAAGACGACTCAAATGGCCTCTAACCAAAACCCCGGTCTCGGGATCATCGCGAAGGAAGGCACGACCAACGACGGTAAGTGTACCGGCATTGCAGGTGGCGACTTCACTGAAATGGTCTTTGGTCGTTGGTCCGGTATTGAGATCGAAGACGACGGCGGTCGTGGAACGGGTTTCACCTCGGATCACACCTACATCAAACTCCGCATGTACGCCGACATCGGGTACCGTCAGACTCGCCGTCTGATCAAGTGCTACGATGCCAAGGTTCGCGACTGATCTTAGGAGGTATCTCACATGTCTGTCGCATCTAGGACTTTCTTCCACAACCACAAGGTCTATCAAATGGTGGACCCTCAGGCTGTGAACAACACGACCGCGAACGGTGACACGATCACTGAACCGTGGCGTGAAGGTCGTCGTCTGGCGATCATCGCTACTGCCGGCGCTCTTCCCAACGCTGTGACGATCGGAGTTGAAGGTCTTCTTCGCTCTGACGGTACTACCTGGGAAAACGTCAAGGCTAAGGACGGCACTACTGATCTTGAGTGGAGCGAAAGCACCGCGACTGATGTCGAGGTTGCCGAGCTTGATCTCCAAGATCTTGACTCCGACACTTACAAGGCTATCCGCGTCACCGTCACGAACGGCTCCGCGTCTAACTGTCTTGTGGGAGTCGTCGGAGTCATCTCTGAGCTGATTCGCAACCCGTCGGGTGAGGGTACTCCTGAGCTGCTGATGATTCAACGGTACTCGGGCGGCACTCCCTGACACATGGACTAGTTCTTCTCTGGCAAGCGAGTAGGACTGGCGATGTTGGTCGGCCCGATCTTTCGGGGTCGGGTCGGCCTTTCCCCACAAGACTATGACGAGACAAGACAAAGGCAACAGAACGTTTCAAGCTGTATCTCTCAGCTCGAACACAGAAGTTGTGAGTAACATCCCTGGTCAGATTTGCAAGCTGACGGGTCTCGTCGTAGCCAACTTTTCCTCGGCCGCAGACACGGTCTGGGTGTATGTGACTCAAGACGGAGAAGCTCCGTCTGACAAAAACACGATCTTGCGTTACACGCTGAGCGCAGAAGACACCATCGCCGATCAAGACTTCGACATCATCATGCGAAGAGGCGACAAGGTGGTGACCAAGAGCTCCAACGGTAACAGGATCACTGTACACGCAACCATCATCGTACTGTGAGACACCTCCGTTCAATCAAAGATCAACTCGCCGTAGGAGGCGGTGGCGGTGGAGACGTTACATCGGTCTTTGGAAGAACAGGTGCAGTCATAGCTAACGCGAGTGATTACGATGCAAACCAGGTGGACTTCGCACCTGCGGGATCACTCGCTGCAACGGATGTGCAAGCGGCTCTTGAAGAGCTAGATTCGGAGAAAGCTGCCGCATCCCATACACACTCTGCCGCCGACATCGTCTCAGGATCGTTTGCAGATGCAAGGATCGCAGAGACGAACGTCACGCAGCACGAGTCGGCCATCGATCACGACGCGTTGCTGAACTTCAGCATTGACGAACACAGGACCATCAACGATTCTGGGTCTTCCACGACGGACCTGTGGTCTGCATCGAAGATCACCTCTGAACTAGACACACATGCTCCGGCGGAGAACGGGTTCGTAGACAAGGCAGACTCGACGATCAGCTTCGTAGACGCTACGAGGACGTTCACGATTGCTCCTGCTGTCTCTAGCTTTGATTACTTCCAAGGCAGTCTTCGGTACACGAAATCTTCTGCCGACAATGTCGTCATCTCTGATGTAGAAGGTTCGCACTGGATCTACTATGACGGTAGCACGTTGACAGAGACGACGACGTTCACCATCGACATCATCGTCCTGTATGCGTTCGTCGCTACAGTCTACTGGGACGCCACGAACAAAAAGGCAGTCCTGCTGAGTGAAGAGCGGCACGGGAATATCATGGATTCCCAGACTCACTCCTACAATCATCAAACGTACGGAGCTAGATATCAAGACGGTCTTGATCTTGGAGACATCACGGCAGATGGTGACGGCTCTTCAAACACTCATGCGCAACTCTCAGTCGCAGACGGCAAGTTCTGGGACGAAGATTTGCAGCATGTGATTGCAGACGGGTCTCCTCAAGAGCTCAGTCCAATTGCTCAGCTCCCTATCTTGTACAGGGATGGAGTAAACGGCGATTGGAGGAAGATCGCTGCTACCGACTTCCCTGTGACGACTACAGGAACAGGGAGGGCAGCATGGAACGAGTGGACGGGATCCACTTGGCAACTCAGCGAAGCTGCCGCGAACAACATCGTTCTGATGCACATTTTTGCGACGAACGATATCAACGAGCCGATGGTCTCTATCTGTGGTCAGAATAGCTACAACAGTCTGAAGAATGCGCATCTCGGCGCCCAGACAGAGATCTCAGAGCTTTCCTTCGGTGGTTTGCAGAGCGCCACTCAAGAGTTCATCCCTGTTGCGACTGTCCTGTTCGAGACGAAGAACACCTACACGAACTCTGTCAAATCGAGGATCATCACCACAGAAGACGGCAGTGACTACATTGACTGGAGGGAGCGCACGGTCTCGGGATCACAAGTCTCTGTGACTGATCACGGCAACTTGACCGGACTCACTGATGACGATCACACTCAGTACCTCCTCGTGAATGGTACGAGAGCCATGAGTGCAGCTCTTGACATGGGAGCATTCGCGATCACGAATGTTGGTAACGTCGATGGTAGAGATGTCAGCGCGGACGGTACGAAACTTGACGGCATCGAGTCCGGCGCAGAAGTCAACGATGTCACTTCCGTGTTTGGAAGAGTCGGAGCGGTCGTAGCTGATCAAAACGATTACGCGACCTATTCGCAAGACACGAACGGTATGGTCCCAGGGTACACTTCCGGACAATCATTGTACTGGTTGAATGCGGGAAGCGGATGGTCGACTCTTCCAGTCACTGCTACGAGCGTGTTCGGCAGGACAGGTGCAGTCACTGCACAAGCGAGTGACTACGATGCGAATCAAGTAGACTTCACTCCTGACGGGGACATCTCGGCTTCAGATGTACAAGCTGCGATTGTTGAAGTCAGGGATGAGACCGACATCAAGCTGTCTTCGAAAGCCAACCTGTCGCACACTCATCTCGCCACCGATATCGTGTCGGGAACCTTCAACGATGCTCGGGTCGCACAGTCGAATGTCACGCAACACGAAGCAGCGATCAATCATGATGCTTTGACGAACTTCGTCGCGGATGAGCATCTCACTCCCATGAAGGGGACTTGGTACGACACGAGTGTCTATGCGATGTCAACGTCCTATGCAGTGATGCAGCTAGACACTGAGTTCCACAACACAGGACAATTCACGCACGATGCGGCAAACGAAGAAATAGACATCGACGAGGACAGAGACCTCACGGTGACGCTCTACGCTGAAGTGCAGAAAACGACGTCTAATGCCAACTTTACGACCACTTTCGACATCGAGAGAGATCCAGGAACTGGGACATTCGCTTTGCAATGGCGTCTCAGGATCGGAGGCAGGATAACGAGCCGCAAAGAGTCAGGAAGTACGAGCTACTCATTCGGCTTCAGCGCAGGCGACAAGATTCGTGTCCGTGCGATTACCGACACCAGCAACGTGAATATCACGTATCTCGCACTACACCTCTCAGGATGACACAAGAGAACTCGTTGGACAAGCTGAAGGCTCTTAGTCAGTCTCTCAGAGAAAAGGAAAAGATCTTGATCAGTCATGCGACCGCCGAACATGCGGTCCAGCTAGGACAGATCGGGATCTGGGACTGGCACCCACACAACAACGTCTTGAGATGGAACTCGTGGATGTATAAGATCTTCAACCATGACGGACAACCTGGTCAAGAGATGACATACGACGACTGGATTTCCAATGTTCACTCTCAGGACAGGGAAAGAGTTGACTCTGCAGTACAACTCTGTGGACACACGAAGACGAAGTACGCGATCATCTACAAAACCACTCACGATAAGCTCGTATATGCGACTGGAGGATGGGCGGGTGCGGACGATGAAGCCCGTATGCTCGGAATCTGCATTGACTTGGAGCCAGCTCAATGAGTGTGATCGGTCAAGATGGTAATGGATGGATCGAGTACCGAGCACTCGTTCTTTCAGAACTCGAACGCCTGGATGTGACTTTGAAAGAGCGACACACCGAAGCTAGGAGTCAACTTGTAGACGTTGAGGATAAGCTCCTCCACAAGCTCCACAACATCGCAAATAATCAGCAGGTCATGCATGGGCAGATCGTGGCTCTGCAAGTGAAGGCTGGAGTTTGGGGAGCTCTAGCAGGATTCATCCCAGCACTAGGAGTGTTCTTCCTGAAATGACCGACGGACCCAGAGACAAGAAGGTCGGTGATC
>Ga0099849_1000648_pt1 | contig 16035 bp, 9 predicted proteins | sample CB_VirMetaG_4_FD_78177 | JGI IMG/M metagenome (GOLD analysis project Ga0099849, IMG submission 78177) | Freshwater to marine saline gradient viral communities from Chesapeake Bay - CB_1508_1M Viral MetaG | ecosystem: Environmental > Aquatic > Marine > Coastal | place: USA: Chesapeake Bay... | reverse complement strand
TTGATTTTTTAACAATTCATTTAAATCTAATAGTCCAGTTAAATATTCTTTTATATTGGCTGCTTCTATTTTAGATAATTCATAATATGTATTTTGACTAACGTTTTCTTTAAGTCTAGTAGATAAACCTGAAAATACTGTGAAAACAACAGACCTATCCCAAATTTCATAGTTGAACGGTACTATAGATTTATTAACATAAACCTGTTCTTCGCCAAGTTCAAAAGAAGTTATTGGAATCCAATTACCACCAACGCTATTTAACTGAAACTCTGGTTTATTATCTGAATTACTAATAACTTGAGCTTTAAAAAATTCTTCAACAAAATTTACTTCTGGCCATAAATTCGAATCATAAGCTTTTGTTTCACCCAAAACTTTAATAGCTCCAGGATACGTACTAACATATTGTGGTCCATTTTCGTCAGTTTCTTGTAGGTAATAATGTGGCCAAGGATAAACTAAAGTATCCTCATCTTCACTACTTGGGTTATTAGGTCCTTTAACAGCGTTTAACCTATCTATTTCATCCCTAACACTAAAAGCTTGTGAATGTGTCTCATCCATCAACCGTAAAAAAGTATCCGCATGTGATATGAATATTGCGAATATATTTCTAACTGTTGGTGTAAAACCTAAAGATTCTATAACTACGGAATTTATAGCTGTAGTTAATTGTGATTCTATTTCAGTTCTTTTAGTATTAAAAACAGTTATTATTTTACCTATTTTTTCATCAAATATATTAAAAACAAACCAATTGGCTGTACTATCTTCAAAACCTTTTGGTGGTGCTGATTGTAAATCTTCTACTTTTATATCTACTGGTATAGATTGTTTACCACTTTGACCAAACGTATTATTATTCAATAAAGACTTATTACCTTCATCTACTATTTTTTTTAAATTTTCAAAAGCTTCTTTTTGTTTAACTGGGTCTTCTCTGTAGACTTTTTTAAATTGGTAGAAAGCTACACCTGTTTCTGTATCAACTTGTGGACCTGTAACAGAATTTATGTCAGTATCAATATACCTACTTCTCCAACCACCAGAAGTTAACACCTTATTTCTATATAACGTTACAAACTTATCATATTTCTCAATATCATCTAAAGAATTTAAATTATAACTCTTTAATTTTTTTTCTATTTCAGTCTCTAACTCTTTTAATTTACTTATTAAATCATCTATTGTTAAGTCTGGTAACGAATCACTTATTAAACCTCTTGATTTATAGGATTCATACACTTGACTCAAAATTTGCCTACCTTTACTATTTAAAAAAGTTTCTTTAGTCCCATCTTCATCACTTTCTATTTCATATGACCTAGCGAACATATATGGTGCAATCCTCAATTCCTGTAATGTTAAATCCGCCAATAAAGCTGTAACCCTACCTTTAAAATTACAAGTAACATTGTAGTTACCAGTACTTGCATCGAAAGATGCGTTAAATTTTTCCAACATTAGTTGGTATTCCACAGCTTTACCATAGTACCCTTTTAATTTTAATTTAAATAGTGGATAAGGTAGTTGGAAAAAAGCAGCATACGGTGAATTAGGTCCTTGTTCAAAAAGTGTTTGACCCCTAACATCAGTAAAAGTTATAGTGACTATCGGTGTAAAAGCTCTGTTTAAAGTTACTGAAATACTATTAATACCAAAAGATTCTGATTCTGTTTTATTTAAAATTTCTTCTCTAACACTTACTTCACCCGTTCTTGGGTCTGTAAATGTATTTTGAACTCTTTGGTTAAGTGCTCCACCCGCGGTAGCAAATCCTTTACCGGTTTGAACGTCGGTCCAATCGGTAGTTAAATAATCTTTATTCCCTGGTTTTAAGAAATTTATCTCACCTTCGAAAACATCAACAAAAGCTTCTGGGGTTTGGTTATCCACGCCCGCGCCAGTTATTAGTTTACTTCTAGGTACTACCCTAGCTTTTAAACTGGCATAAATAACAAGTTCTTCAGACTTGACTAACCTATCTTTTATTTGTCCACTTTCAAAAACCCTATTAGGGTCAACTAATAAAATGTTATTTTCTGAAAACTCTACTAAAATATTGTCACTATTACTAATTCCATCTGGCATATTTAACTTCTAAATTAAAATGTTGATACAGAAGTACTTCCGTTACCATTATTAAACATATTTTTTGTACCAACATTTGGTACTGGGTATTCTTTTAATGGTAAATTTTTACCATAAAAAAAGAAGTAATCATCTACAGCTTGTTTATAATTTTGTAAAGAAGCTACTAAAGGAAACGGAACAATCAATACTTGTCCGTCTTTAATATCCCATTCTAATCCACCAACTTGTGGATTTGCTTGCAAAATTAACCAACCAAAATAAGGTGTACCATAATATTGTTCACTAACTTTATCTAATCTAGACTTACCAACTTTATATATAAATTTTTTATCCGTAGACAAAGAAGGTAATTTTATAAATGGAACAGTTAAGTTTTGTCCGTTAACATTGAAATCGGTATATCTGTTGTAATATCTTGCCATATTAATCGAATTTTAAATTAAAACTACTTGGGTCTCCTTGATTTTTGTTACTAGCGTTTTCTCTTATATATTTTTCAAGTTGTGGGTCTACAACTTCTTCATACGTCATCTCGCGTGGTTTATCATCTTTTAAATCAGTTAGACCAGTTCCATACGTCAAAGTTGTCAAACCTTGTGGTAAGGTACTTACACTTTCTGGTATAACTACGTCCACAAAAGCTTGTTGTATAGCTAATAAACTATTTAAATAATAATTTTCATTTAAACTAATAGCTTTAGATGTGTCATTTCTAAATTTAGTAACCCAAGGAGGTTCTGGTATTGGTGTTATTGGGTATATAGCTTGTACCATCCTAGTTATAAAACTAGCTGTTCCATTACTATAATTTGTATTATTTTCTTTAAATGGTGTTATATTATCAGAAACCAAGGAATCAACAGTAGACTTATCAATTAAATCTTTACCGAATAAAATATATTCCATTATAAATGGTTCAAGTAATGAACTTGTTTGTGATTTAAAATTATTTGTTACTGTTGGTGATATTGGAAATCCTGTTATCTCAAAATTATCGGATTTTGTTAATTCAGAACTTACAGCTATATTTAGTGTTGCGGCCAAAACTGCGGTGAACGTATTTGAAGCTTGTATTTGAATATTACCACTATCACCATTATATAGACTACTATAAAAAGTTAATAAATTAGTTAAGTACTTGTAATCTAGTCCTAATTCTTGTAAAGTATCACCACTAGTTGTTCCATAAGTTCCAGTACCACCACTTAAATTAAATGTTGTCCATTTACCATTTTCACCATACCCATCAGCTCGTCTATTGACTACATTAAGTGCATTCACATTTTTAACATAATTTAAAGTAGTATCTCTTAAATCTGAATTTAATTGTGTAAATATTTGTTCAAAATTAGCTAAAGACATACTTAATTCGTCTAGTAAAAATTCTTTCAAACTTTCTTCTTGTATTGGTAATAATCCATCAGCAATACTTTGTATATATGTCGCACCATTTTCAATGTTTGAGGTATATGAGTCCCCTAACTCTTTAAGTCTAATTTCCCAATCTAACGAAGCCCCTATAAGTTTACCATCATTTTCATCAAAAGAAGTGGATGTAGCACTATAATATTTTCCTTCAAATAATTGTTTTTTAGAAAAGAATAATGGTACACTAGCGTAGTTATTACTTCTAGTGAAATCAAATAAATCACTGTTGGTGCTTAAAATATAATCATAGGCTGAACTACTTAAATCATTCCAATTATTTTTATAATTTATAGTTCCAGTTTGTCCACTAACACCTTCAGAAGAATTTGTCCTATCACCAATAGTGAGTCCATCATTATCTGACGTATCATTTTCATCTACTTTATCAGCTTCACCTTCTGGGTCATTTAAACCAGTATTATTTATCAATTCACTATTATCTTGTATCCATTTTTGTTCATCTGGGTCGTCGTCAGTGACAGTAAATACAGCTCTTTCGTCATACATTTCAGTATTGGCGAAGAAATTAAAAGATAATGCGTTTTGTAATTGATTAACGGGTTCTTTTAAACCTTGTCCACCAATATATTTAAAAGTAATACTAACACTAGCAATCATAGGTTGTACACCTATACCTTCTGGATTTAAATCCAATAAGTTTTCATCGTAAGTGAATGAAACTTGGTCTATAGCTATTTTTGTATGGTAGAAATCTCCTACTCTTAACACACATATTGGTGGTGCCCCAAATGAAGTATTCTTTGCATCAACAGAAGTGTTTAAAGTTCCTCCTTCATCAACAACTGTGGGTATGGTAGCACCAGGTCTAACACATTGATTCAAGAATGTTAACCTACTGTTTAAACCTTCAGGTGTTATACTATGAAAACCAGGATGAAAAAATTTAAATTTTTCTTTTAAAGAATCATAAATAAATTTATCTTTCTTTTCTTGATTTGCTTGTATCATGTCAAAATAGTTACATTCAGTAACCATTTTTTGTAATATTTTGTTAGCTATTTCTCTTCTTGTATTCCTATCTTTCTCAATATTTAATTGATTTTGTTGTTGGATAGGTCTAATTCTTTTTCTATCAACAGGTGGTTTTGGTTCTGGTTCAGGTTCTGGTTGTGGTATAGGTTCTGGGGTTATTGAAGAAATTCTAACATACCTACAATCCGCAGCTGGTGCAGAGTACACTGAACCAACTTCACCCGCTTCACCAGTGTTTTGACACAAGGATTCACCTTTTGGGTCTTGAGCTATTTTTAAATTACCGTTATCTATATAAGTTGAAAATGCGTTTTTACCATCAATTTGATACTCTTTGAACATATTCCTTACAGAATCTATCCTTCTTTTTGAAAGATTTTCATTATAACTACTTGCCGCTACAGAACTAGCTGAACCTTCAAAAAGTAATGTTATATTATCTTTACCAGCGTCTAATATAGTTTTTAAATCTCTAGCGAATTTTGGCCATTTGTCTTGATATTCTATATAAGCTTTATTTTGGAAAAATTCAGTTAACCCTTGTTTATTATCGTCACTAGCTCTATCTATTTGAGCTTGAAAAGATGTTCCACCAGGTACTAAATACTGTCCGAAACTAGATTGATTACCTTCAGCACAAGCAACATAACTAACATCTGTTGTGGTACTTCTACTATTTGGGTTTGGGTAATCGTTGTCAAAATAGAAAGTTAATCCAGCTTCTAGTTCTGGTAAATTAGGTTGTGTTTGTTCTTGTGGTTCTTCAGTGGCTGATTCGTTTATGATTTCTCTAGTGGTTCTTCTAGTTAAACCAGCTGTATTTAATTGTTCGTTAAGTGAAGCTAATTCATTAACTGAAAACTGTGGCCATTTTCTAGCTAAATCAAATATATCATATTTTTTACAACCAGCAAAAAATGAATCGATTAAAGCGTCTGTTTGAGCATCACCTAAACTTTTCAATTCTTCCCTAACTAATAAATTAAGAATACTTGGGTGGTCAACTATTATTTTAAAATTTAAACTACCAGTCCTACTAGTATTATTATATGTATATATTGGTTCTGGTCTACCTAAAAAGTTATTGTCAGTCCAACTAGCAGAACTAGATTCGTTAACACTTAAATCATAAGGTGGAAACCACATAATTCTACCACCATTAGGTCCTTTTTCACATGACGGTAAATCATCATATGTAAACCCAGGTTCACCACTAGTTCTCCAAGCTAAGTTTTCTATAGAAAACATGTATTTTTTTACCTTACCGTCAACAATATTAGTAGAACCTTTACCAGATTCGTTAGTTCTATATGGTGCAATATTTAAATTAAACGGACTATCTAAAACAGAATAAGTTTCTTTTCTATGGTTCATGCTAGTTTTAACTAACCTATCATATGTGTAGTAAGGTACGTCTTTAGTCCAAACTCTACAATATTCTCTAGCTTCTTCAACACCTTCACCAATTGGGTTTGTATTTACATATCTTCTAACTCTAGAACCTTTAGTTAATTCTTTATATCCATCATTGAACACTTTACTAACTTGATTCATAGCGTGTGAGACTGATTTTAAAGCAGCTCCACCTTTAGGTACTGAATCTATAATCTGTTGTGTTACATCCATTATACTATCCTCTCTAAAAGAATAGTTAGTTGATTTACTATTGTCGTAATTATTGGGTGTCTGATATCTAGTTGTATTGTCGGTTGAACCTTCTGGTCCTTGTGAAGCACCAGGTTCTTGAGGACCAACTCTGTTATTATCAACATTAGAGTTAAATGAAGATGGTATACTATTTAAAAAACCATCACCAGGTGTTTTATCACTAAACCAAGTAAAACCACCAGGTACATTTCCTTGATTTGCGTAGGTCCTACCTTTCATACCAAAGTCATAATCATTTGTATCAAATTCTTTTGCTACAGCATCTGGTCCAAACATTGGTACATATTTTTTACCAGCATATGTATTTGTAGGTGGACTAACCATGTCCTCAATTCTATTTCTTGGTCCACCAACGTATTGTGGTGGGTTAGGTGGGTTATTACCAAATCCCAATATTCCACCACCAACAAAGTCTATAACTTCACCAAATGCTGCCCCAATAGCTGTTTGTGCTTGTGCTCCTTCACCATATTGTGGTCCATACTTATTATACCTAATAGCTTTAAAAAGTTTGGATTTTGTACCTTCACTAGTATATTCCAAAAATCTTTGTGAAGGTGATTGTCTCCTTCTAGGTATACCTATTAAACTTCCTAATATGCCAGTAACATCGGAAATTGTTTTTTCAGCATCACTAAGAGCTCTAGGTGGTTCAAGTTCAAAATAATCACCAGGTATATAAGAATACGGCACATAAACTCCCGTAAGTCTTGAAACAAAATCTAAACCTTGTCCAATAATAGATTTAGGTTGTGATATACTATAATTCCTATCTATCAATGGTTGTCTACCAGTGACAATATCTAAAGCGTCTACAGGGTCTTTTAACGCATCAACAAAACTTAACCTACCTATAGTTTCTTGATATAATTCTTGAGCTATTCTTTCTTCAAATTCTTTTTTAAGTTGTATAGCACCTAATTGTTGTAATTCACTGTCTTGTAGTAACGTTTGTGATAAAAGTCCTTCAGCTGACACACCAAATAATATATCTGTTGGTGAATAGTATCTACCAACCAACCTAAAAGGGTTTTCACCAAATAATCCTGTACCAGTTTCTGGTGCTGTAAAATTAGGATAAATACCTTCGTTAACTTTTGGTACACCTTGACTTGTTGTGTATATTTTTATGAAGTCAGTGTATCCACCTTCAGGACCATAAGCATTATTCAAATAAAGTTTATTTAAAAATAATTCAGAATTTTCTTCGACTGTAGGTTGGTCTATAACATCCTTAACTGTTAATGAAGTGACAGAATAAGTTGAATTTGTGAAATTACCGTAAGGTCCTAAACCCTCTGGGTTTGGTAAGTTTTTTGTTAAAAGTAAATCTCTAAGTGCTTTAGTTCCTGAAAAACTTAGTTGTGAAAAATTATTATTTTGTGGAGACCCCGGCATAGTACATTATTTTTATTATAAATATTATTAAATCAAAATACTAGACTAACCAAACGTATCACCATCCATATTAAAATACCTAGAAGTTTGGTTTTCATTATTAAAGTCAAGTGCCGTAGTAAGGTTAGTGTCTATCAAAGCAGATTTTAAATATTGCATAAAAAGAGAATTACCCAACAAAGCTCTCCAATTGAAATCTCCCATATTTACACCATTAAGTTCTAATGGTATTTTAGAAGGCATCCCAGAAAATTTAACATTAACAGTTTTTTCTGGTACACCCATAGTACTACCAATCAAAGGACCAATATTTGTTCCTTTAGCTCCAGCTGTTAAATCGACACCAGTAACCGTATCATTAACTGAAGGTAATAAGAATCCACCATCAGTTAACACAGCTTTAGCTTCACCTTGTGATAACTGAAAGTCATTAACATCTTTACCTTTAATATTCAAATTAGTAACATTAAGGTCAGCTTGTTGTAATTCAATATTAGCGTTAGTCATATTTTTGAAAAGGTCACTAATTGAACTTACCCCAGTACCTAGAAAAGCTTGCATGAAATTAGCTGAATCAGATGCCATACCACTTATACCCTCAGTACTAGTCCCAAAAACAGATTCAATACCAGTTTTAATAAAACCAGCCATAGATTCACCCAATTCTGTTAATTCACCACTACTAAAAGCTTTACTAATAGCTTTGTTAAATGTAGTGGTTAACTCATCTGAATTAATACCTTCAGTTATTCCGAATTGTATCGCTGCTTCACCACTTAAAAGTGCGTTAGCTATGTTATCTAAAATACCGTTTTGTTGTATCAACAAATCTTTTTCTGATGTTCTATCAAGTTCTGCTTGTTCTTCTCTAAGTTTTTTCAATTCTTCGATTTGTTCACTACCCAAATCTTCTAATTCAACCGCACCGCCCTCTAATTTTACTTCATATTTACCATCCTCATTCAAACTAGCGATACTAGTTACGAAATCTTGTAAACCTTCTTCAGCTTGTAAATCTAAAGAAAATTGGTTTTGCATAGATTGAAACTTAGTTTGTAATTTAATCATTGAAGCTAATTCTTCTTTATTCATACCTAGCACATCTGCCATAGCACGTAATTGTCTTTGTGCTGTTGGTGGGAACGATATTTCACCAGTTTCTTCATTAAATACAGCAAGTTCTTGTCCAGCTTGGACTAACGAATTTTGTAAACCTTCTAGGTCGTTAGTCGCCATATACATTAATTTAAATGGGTCAGCTAGGTCTCCAGCTGCACCACCAAGTACTTGTAAATTTGCGGCTAATTCTATAGCCCCTTCTGGGTCCATAACTTTTTCAGCTAATGAGGCTGTTGTTGACATACTAATACCTAATTTCTGTGCCTGTGCCGCCATTCTAGCAAAACCTCTAACACCGTCAGAAAAATTATAGGTATTCATCATGTCCATTTTACCAGCTATTGTTTCAATAAAATCTCCAGTATTAACACCCATTTGTCTTGCGACGGTAGCCATTTCATTACCTTTATCTATAGCAGTTTCTATAGAATAACCCATTTGGTCGAAACCTTTAATCATTTCGGCTACACTATACTCCGATAATCCCATAGCTTCACCAAAAATGGTAGCTCTTGCTATATCTTCTTCTGAAATAATTTGACCCCTACCCAACTCTTTGGTTATTTGCCTTGAAGTACTTAAAACATCATCCAAATCGAGTCCATACCTTTGTGCTTCTATTGAAGCTTTAAATATATTTTCACTTTGTATTCTTTGTAACGCACCTACTTGACCTACATTCTGTATGATTTGTTTCCTTATCTTATCTTCTTTTTCTAAAGCCTCTATACCAATATCTCTTAAAGCTTTTAGTTTAATCTCCCCACTTGTTCCGGTACTGAAAAGTTTCTGATATTTACTTAATATTGAATCAAGCTTCCGATTACCAGTATCTAACCCACTATTGAACTCCTCGTTATAACTTGAAGCTTGATTTGTAGCTGAAGTTTGTTTAAGTAATTTATTCCACGAATTTTCATCAAAACCATTGTTAATAGCAGTTTGTTTGAGATTTTTAAGTCCAACCCAAGGAATATTCTGTTGTAAAGCTTCTTTTAAATCTATAGGTGTTGCCATAATCTTATTTTATTTACCTATAAATAGATTAATTAATTATTTTAAAAACGTGATTTGTTTTTTTGTTTCTCAATATTTTCTTTTTTCTTTTCAAATTCTTCAATAAGTTTATTGAGATAGTATCTACGTTCATAAACAGGCATGTTCAATACGTCACCGTGATTAAAGTTAGCAAACTTAACCAAATAATAAATTTCATCTAAAACGTTTTGTCTATAATCCGAAGAAAGGACGAAAAAAATGGGCACCAAGCACAACCGAAGTTGTGACCTCTTCTCCTGACGGTGCCCTAACTGTTACTTTTAAATCCAACCCAGGTTCATTATCTTTAACATAATTTCTAAATTCCTGAGAATCTTTTATTGGCATTGATTGAATCATCTGTGCTAAATTACCTTTATCTCTTTCACCTTCGATTTCTTGAATTAAATATTCTAATCGTTTAGTTATTTTAGGTGCTATCCTTCCACCATATTGTGAATCAATGTCAGATAATTCATTTTCTTGTTGTGACGTTAAAAATTTGAATTTAACATTTTTCTTAGTAACTGGTAATAAAAAAGAAAATTCACCTTTTTCATCAGCTACCAAATTAAAGTCTTTCATTGTAACGTTACTTAGGTCGTGTGAATGTTCAAAAGTTTTTTTAGTTTTTGGGTCTGTTAGTGTAAACTCATATATTGGTCCAAAAGCGGTATTCCTTAAAAATATTAAAACAGCTTGTTTATCACATTCTAACATTTCAGAAATATTAACTTCACTTCCTAAAATTTTTCTTCTTAAAAGTTCATCAACTATATTTCCATTCTGAATTATGTTCGGTGAACTTAACAAATTTTCGTCTGAAGCGGTTAAATAGGTTACTTTAACTGAATCTAATTTGTTTTTATAAAACATACCTTTAGACGGTAAAGTTACTATGTCGTAAGGTATATTTGCTTGTGATGGGTCTGAATACTCTCTTGGGTCCATTTAATTTAAATAATTTATATTTTATGTTTTGATTTTATTTACCATAACCAATAAAACTTATGTTATCAATACAATAAGTAAATACTTTTATTTTTAAAATAAAAAAACCCACACAGTTAAGTGTAGGTTTTATAATTGGTATCTTTATATTGTCTATATTAGTAAACTAAAATACATCTATCTGGTCTAAGAGTTGCGGATATTGTTGCAATAGCATCATCACTATAACCTAAACTATCAAAGTTAACATCTGTTAAAAATGTACCTTGTAGTATCCATTTTTCAACAACAACACCTGTAGGGTCTAACATTTCAAGGTCAATATCTTTTTTGTAACCAGCAGCATAACCCATTCTACCAGTAACAGATTCAGCGTGTAGTCTTACCCACTCCATTAAAGCTTGAGCGGCTGAAGGACCGATTGGGTCTCTAAATGTAACACTAATGGTGTTCCAAGTAAATCTACCAGCAACATAAGTAGATGTGTTTAAAAATGGAATTTCTACTGAGTTAATGTTGATTGTCGGTCTTGATGTGCTTTCCACATACCACTCATTAATACCTAAAGAAGATGGGAACCTCAAAATAAACCTATTCTTTCTTTTAGGTTCATAAGGTATGGGCATTTTCATTAATAAATCAGCCATATTGTTTGTTTTTGTTTTCTATTGTTATTTTATAATAAATATGTGAGTTTCAAAAAATGTATTATTCCAACTCTTTACTTTATTTTTATAATTGTTATTCATTAAGCAAATCCGCTTTATATATTATATAAATATATTATTTGCTATTATTCTTTAGCGTGCATAACAAATAATTTCTTAGATAATGGTTCTGGTAAGCTTCTTTTTAATATCATCATTTGCTTTATATTTTTCATGTCATCATCTATGAATACAACTTCATCATACATTTCAACAAGTTTAGCCATTATCTCAGACTTTTTCTCATAATCAGTTTCAGCGTCTAATGTGCTCATTCTATAAGAATCATTGACAGCGTAAACATTTTCTCTAGATAGTCTATCACCGATAGGTATTAAATCACCTTTTCTGTTTTTGTACATTAACCATTTTTTCAAAGACTCGTAAACCAAATCTTCATTTGACCTAGCTGTTAAGATAGCTATTTGATGTCCCATTTTAAGATAATCATCCATAACAGATAAATTAGCTACGATAGGTTCAGCCTGTTCTATTGATTTTCTTGTTTTTTCAAGGTTTATAAAATCCCTGTAATCGTAGAATTCTTTAGTTTCGGGGGTAACACTCTCTAAACCATATTCGTAAGGTGTTAACGCTACTTCCTCTTCATCTGAAGGTAATTTTCGGTAGATATAAACACCCGAAGGTTTCAATAATGTATCATCAACATCTAAAACTAATAAACGATTTGTTTTAGCTAACTCGTTTAATATTTTTTCTTCAGTATATTCTCTAAGTATTTGTCTTATCCTATTATTTAACATTTTACGTTTTTCTTTTTTATATAAATATATAGATAAACTTTATTGGTTAATTACACCATATAAATATATTTATATAATGTTATGTTATTAAAAGAAATATATAGAATACAAAAATTAATGTTAGTAGAATCTAAGGTTGTTGGGTTCGAAAAACCTTATGGTAATTTTGTAATTATAGCTGGTGGACCTGGTGCGGGCAAAAGTTATGTCACTAAAAACTTTATAGATTTACCAGACTATAAACAATTTAACGTTGATAATTATAGAGTTTCTTTAGCTAAAAAATTATGGGGTGATGAATGGAAAGAAAATATTTCCACAGAAGAAGGCTATCAAAAAATATTGGATATGTCTTACACAACCTCAGACCCAAGAAATTTAACTATAAAATTCTTAAAAAACTTTTTAGACGTTGAAAGAAATTACATGCCAAACGTTGTTTATGACGCTGGTGGTGGACAACGTGAAGTTATGTACGATGTTATTAATTTAGCTAAAGAAAATGGTTTTGACGTTACAATAGTTCACGTTGTTACCGACATAGATAAAGCTTTAGAAAGGAATGCACAAAGAGATAGAAGTCTACCTATAGACATGGTTATTGATTACCATGAAAAAGTAAGAGAAGTGGTTAAAGATTTAATACCTATGGTTAACAACTATTGGATTGTTGATAATACAAGTGATTTAAGTTTTGATGAAAGACCAGTTGGTCGAATTCATAAAATTAAATAGTTACTTTGTTTATTTTTAATTTTACTTTTGGGTAATTTAACATAACATTTTCTACGTCCTCAATATGTTTATCCTTATCTTCCCAATACTCTACCTCTGAAACGTTTTCATACTTTTCTAATAATTTTACTAGTCTATTACCCTTAGACCTATCACCACTTACCCCTTTTATTGGTTCATAAAAATCAAAATTTAAGTCGTGTAGTTTTAATATTTTTTTAACTTCATTTAAGACAGAATCAATTCTATTAGTTAAAAGTATAACCTTAGTTGCTGGGTCTTTTTTTATTTTTCTAAAAATTCTTATTGTTTCAGATATTGGTTTAAAGTTCCATTTTCTAATAAACAAACTTTCTGGTTTATCCATATAGTCTGGGTCTTCGTCATAAGGTGTTTTAAATAATGTGTTATCAAAATCAAATAATGCCAATTTCATATAATTTTTTTAAAAGTTCAATACAAATATATACTTTTTAAGTAAAAAAATAAAATTATAGGTAAAAAAAAAGAGTCTAAAAAATAGACTCTTTAAAATTTTGAAATGTTTTATATCTATAATAGATTCATTCTTTTCATCATATCATGTACGTCTAGTTTACTCTCTAAAACAAGTTCTTCATCGTCAGTGAATTTAGTATCGTCAGTAGTTAATTCTGTTTTTGGATTAAGTTCCACCAGTTTAGCAAATGTTTTAGGTCCTACTATACCATCAACTACAAGTCCTTCTTTTTCCTGAAACTGTCTAACATATTTATCAGTGTTCTTACCAAAAATACCATCACAAGTCGTATAATCGTAATTGTTTTTACAACCTATCGCACTCATAGTTACACCATCAACACCTAAAATTCTACCAAGTAATAATTGCATTTGTTTAACTTCTTCACCACGACTACCTCTCTTTAAATTTTTACTTATTTTTTTCTTACCTTGTTTTTTAACTATTGGTTCCTCATATTCATCATAGTATTGTCTAGTTATTTTACCAGCTTTACATGCCCAAGAACCAACTTTATCTTTCTTTTCGACACCCATAGTCATTTCTTTTTGTTCAGCAAATGAACCATCACTATAATAAATGTAGTTGAAATCTTTTTCATATTTATTGTTTGGGCTTAATAAAACACCACCGTCTTTACTAAACATAACGAAACCTTTACCGTCAGCGTCTTTATTATTCGTTAAAGAAATATCAATAACACAATTTTTACCTTGTCCTTCAAAATCAACGTTATCTAAATTTGATACATCAAATACGTAAACTCCTTCTTTTGGTGAAATTTTAATCACGTCTTGAACTGTATCTGCTTTTTTACTTTTTCCTTGTTTAACGACTAACTTCTTTTTAGTTTTTGGGTGTGTTAATACCGTATCTTCACCACTACAAATGTAGTTATATGTGTCAATCTTACCGGTAGACCTATCGTAATATCTAGCCGTACCATCGACATAGAAATAAATACCATCTATAATGTATATACTTCTTCCAGAATTTTTATCCTTAGAAACTTTTGCTTTACTATTGTATACAACACATTTAGACCATTCTTTACCTTCAGATTTTGTTGGTTTTAAAACACCAGAAGTTTCTTTTTTATCAAAATCAAAATTTGGGTAAGATTGTTCTTGTAATTCTCTCCTTCTTAATTCTCTTTTAGCTTCACTTAGTAATCTTTGTTCTTGTAATTCTCTCCTTCTTAATTCTCTTTTAGCTTCACTTAGTAATCTTTGTTTTTGTCTTGGTGATAAGTTTTTAGTTTCGGATACGAATCCGTTAAATTCACCGTAGAAACCTTCACCTGGCATTCTTTTACCACCATATCTTTGTTTATTAATGTCAGAATAAACACCAACAACCTCAGAATCCCTACCGTCAAATTCGTCTCTAAGGTAACCATCATCAGTCATATCGTATTCTTCATTAAAATCTTCAGTACTCATGTCTACATCTGAAGGTAAATTTAAACCACCGTCATCTCCAAAATTAAGTTCATGTAAATCCTTATGCATTTCTTCTTCGAAGTCCATGTAGGTTTCCATTAATCTTTTAAACTGTTTTTCGGTCAATTTAATATTTTGTGGTGTGTCACCGTAAGTGTTTTTAAACTTAACGTTATAACCCAAACTTTCCACCAAATGTTTTTTACTATAATTATATTTCATTTTCTAATGTTTTTTATTTTTTATATATTCTCAAAAGAAGCTCCAGTAGGTGTAATCAAGAATTCTATATCTATAAATTCTAGAGACCTAGTTGGTTTTATGTAAATCTTACCTTCCAAAGTATTTTGGTCAATTAATTGTGGGTCATCAGAAAGAACAACTCTAAAGTCTGTCAAACCTCTTTCTCTTCTAATAGAATCTAATATTGGGTTAACTAAATCTAAGAATTCGTTTCTCACCTGTTCATCATTTTGTTCGAAAAGTAGTTTTACTGCCACAGCTGAAATTAATTTTCTAGCTTGTAACAACAACCTTCTAACATTAATCCTATCAAGAGCTGATTGTCTAGTTTGTAGAGTTTTGTTACCCCAAATAATTGTACCAACATCAGAGTATGTAGCAATTGGGTTAATTCTACCAGCGTATAACGTATCTCTTTCATCAAGAGTAAGTTTCTTTCTAGCTTTAACCGCGTTTACTATACCTCTAGTATAACCTGCCGATGCGAACCATGGGAATGAAATATTGTCAGTCAATGCTATATTTCTCATAACATCATATGTTGGTGGTAACCATACTCTAGTGTTATTTTCTTGGTCGTTATATTGTACCCATGGGTAATATGTTGCCGTATAGTTAGAATCAATACCAGTCAAATCTAAATTATCTACAGCTTCTGTAGGTTGTATTATATTTGAAGCTATTGTTGAACCTGGTACAAATAAATTGTAATCTGGTGTTGTTGTAATATATAGTGAATCTGCTCTTTCAGTTTCAACCATATCTATTGTTTCTTCAACAAGATTACTGTTGTTAACATAATCAATACCTGGGGTAGCAAAAACATTTATGTTTACAGCTTCAGGGTTTCTAAATGTTCTAATTCCGAAGTAGTAAGCGTAATAGTCAGTAGTTGCGAAGAACCCTGATTCACCCCAAGGTGTACTAGATAGTAATTTAAATGAACCATCACC
>Ga0099849_1000645_pt1 | contig 16072 bp, 8 predicted proteins | sample CB_VirMetaG_4_FD_78177 | JGI IMG/M metagenome (GOLD analysis project Ga0099849, IMG submission 78177) | Freshwater to marine saline gradient viral communities from Chesapeake Bay - CB_1508_1M Viral MetaG | ecosystem: Environmental > Aquatic > Marine > Coastal | place: USA: Chesapeake Bay... | reverse complement strand
TTTATTTTTTTAATTTGTTCAGGGCTATAAGTTTTTTGCTCAACTGCATCTGACTGTATAGTTATTGTACCACCTTCAATTTTTATATTGTCAGGATTAAACCCAGAGGTAGAAGCTAGTTGAGTTTCTATAATTTCTTTTACAGAATTAACATCATTTATATTCGCAGCGTTTTGTAATTTACTACTTATGTCAATTACGTATTCTGATGCTGGATCACCTTTTGATTGTTGTTCACTTTTTTCTAAAGCATTTTTAAAATTAATTAACTCCTTCTGTCTTTTAAGAGCTTGTGTTCCTTCATACAATTCTCTAGTTTCACTTACATCTCCAATAGCTTTACCAGTCACTTTATTATACATAGGAAACTTGTTTTTAACCATTTCATCAATTATAGCTTCCTTAGTTTGATCATTTTGTTCATCATTAGCTTGATATCGTTCTTCACCTCCAATAAAAGTTTGAAAAGTAGATTCATTTGTAATAGCATCTATACCAATATTTCTTTCTAAAGCTTCTCTATAAGCTTTAACTGCGTCTTTGTAATCATTTTTTTGTTCTGTTGTAATGTATTTTCCATCCTTGCTTAAACTTTCTATTTTAGTAGCTTTAACTAAACTTTTAAGGTTTTTTGAAGCTTCTGCGTCTATATCGTTCATTTCTTTACCGTAATCTTTAACGTAGTTTATTAAGTCAAAACCTTTTTCTTTTGATTTTATAAAAGCACTACCGTTAAAAACATCTTTGCCGTTAAGCTGCGCTATTAAATTACCATTTTTTATTTTAAAAGAAATATTTTTACCACCTTTTCTAGCATCATCAACAAAGTTATAATAATCTTCTTTATTACTTTTTAAGACAGATTTATCTAAACCTTTACCACTCATTATGGCTTCATCAAGAGCTACCCCTTCAGCATCTATTAAACCCATTAACGCTGGTATCTCTTGAGCTATTTTATTTACTTCTTTTGATTTCTTTAAGTAACCAGATCTATCTCCTTCAAACGATGCTATATCTAACCTATGTAGCTCATCTACTTGTGCCATTAGTTCAGCTTGTAAGCTATCTATAGCAGATGTATCCTCCATACCTTCAGTATTCTGGATAGCATCTATCATCTCTTGCTTTCTTATAGCAGCAGCGTTTTCAAAATCTCTAACAGTCTTTTTTCTTTTACCTATAGATGATTCTACAGCTTCTATACCAGCTAATATTGTTTCAGCTGGGTTAAAAAATTCACTAGACCCAGGTCTTCTATATGAACCTACAAAGTTAGAGCCCCTGTCTCTTCTTCTTTGATCTCTAAAGTAATCTTCTTCTTCCATAGTTTATTGTTATTTTAATTACCTGTTTTGTAAAATCAAACCAGGAGATGGGGTTACCGCTTTATTGGTTTGTGGTATACCGACATTGCTTAATAATGGATTTGAAAAATTATAAACAGGAGTAGACGTGCTTGTTTCATCAACTGATTGTTGCTCCGCCAACTTAGGATTTATCAAAGCATTAGCAGCTCCACCAACAGCAGAAACTAAACTACCAACACCACCAGCTAAACCTTGAGCTCTTCTAGCAGCTTCTATATCTGATAAACCTTGTAATCTATCTAATTGCATTTCATCTCTTCTTTCTTGAGCTTGGAAAGCAAGTCCAGCACCTCTAGCCTTAGCCATATCAACTTGTAACTGACCTTGAGCTTTAAGTCTTTCGTTTTGAACTTCCTGTTTTTCTATACTAGCTGCAATACCTTGTTTTGATTTTAAAGCTGCTTGAGCTAAAGCTGTAGCACCACCAGCACCAGCACCTGTAGCTCTTAAAGTATCTAAAGTATTTGCTAAAGCTATATCTGCTTGTTCTGCTTGCATCTCTGCTGCTTTTGTAGCTACAGACATATCAGCATAAGGATTAGTTAAACTAGCATAAGGATTAATAACATCTTGTCTGTTTTTCTCTAGTGTTTCAATTCTTTTTAGAAACTTAACTTGTTCTTCTTTCGCTTTGTTAGCTTGACCAAGGCTTATTATAGATGGAACAACCTTAGCTGCCTGCATCCAAAGAGCTCCTTTTTGATCAGGGCTTAGATTTTTTAAAAATTCTCCCATAATATTGTTTTATCTTGGTGACACTGCAAATTCTGTTGAAACAGCAAACAACTCTTTAGTACCACCTTTATTAGTAGTTGTATCTGTTGACATTGTAACTATAGAAAAGAAACCTTTAATACCTGTTATAGAGTTTCCAAAATTAACTTCACCTGGTGATGCAGGAGAATTATTAATTAAATTAGCTACGTATTTATTATCTTTTCTATTAAATCCTATTCTATAAGGTATACCATTTTCTGTGTATAAACCTTCTTGGTAACTCTTAACTGGATTAGTAGTATCTCTTATTTCATCACTTGCTACAGATAGTATATCACCTGTTACGTCAGAAACAAAGCTATCTACTTGCCATCCGTCACTTCCTTCGTAAGATACTGTTTTAAAGTTTTTACTTAAACTTGGATTAGCGTTAAATATAAACGTAATGTTTGAAGGGTAAGAAACATTATAGAAGTTATTAGCATCTTGTTCAATATCGTAATGCTTATAAAGTGAACCATATTTAGTAGTAAACATGTTGTTTTTCATACTAAATATCATATCTGGTCTATACGTGTAGAAAGTTGTCCAACCTTGTACACTTTCATCAAAAGTTAAAGTACTATAGTAATCACTTGTTTCATCTAGTGATTTACTACCTGATCTAGTTTGTAACGATATAATATAGTTATCTTTATGATTATCAAAACCACCTTCTATTTTATCCTTTTGATAGAAGTAAAATCTAACATAAGGATTTTTATTAGCAGCTTCTTGAAATATTAAAGGTGAAGATATATAAACAAGGGTTTTTAAATCAATTGGAGAAGTACCAGCTATACCAACACCTGTTACTACTCTAGTTGTATCTGAAAATTCATTATTTGGTTCTCCAAAATTTATATTTAATTCTACTGTAGAACCTATTACAATATCGTTTATACTTAAACCTAAGTTATTTAATTCATCAATATCTAACGCAACGTAGCTACCTAAACCTGGAACTGTTCCAGTATCTATATCATTGTTCTCATACTTAAGTGGAAAAGCTGCAGATCTAACAATTTTTCTATCAGACACTTTAGAAAGTTCATCTCTAAAGTAGTCTTTCATACCATATTGTGATATTTCAGTTATACCATCTCTTGATAATCTTAGTATTGCATTTCTATCTCTATCCGCAAAATACCTTCTAAAACCAAACGATGCAAAAGATTCTGGGTTTCTACTTATACCATATTCACCTGTGTAAGGTGTTACTTGACCAATTACAACGTTCGATGTAGTACTTAAAGCCGTTCCTTCAGCAGAATAAATAGCATCTTTATCTATAAGTGCTTGGCTAACTTTATTTTCTTGAAATATAGTTAAGTTATTATCCATAGCGTATATTAACTGTATAGAACCATTGTGTGGATCTACACTTTTAGTTATATCTTCTGCTACAGAAAAAACATTAGTATTGTTTATATTGGTTTTACTATTGTAAACGCCTGAGTAAACTAAAGCACTAGGCCTATATCTAACATCGTTTGAATCTTCTTTTAAATATGCTCTAACACCTAAATCTACTTGATTGTTGTTAAAACCACCTCTTATTCTTGATTCTTCAATAACCCACTTGGAACCTTCGTTTAAACTATAATCAGCAACATTTTTTAAGTTTACATTTGATCTGTTGATATAAGGATTATAACCCCTATTTCCGTATATAACATTTGTAGGATCATAATCATCAAATGGTTTTGGCCACGTTGGAAAAGAATTAAAAAAAGTAGGGCCTAAATAATTAACTTTACCAGACTTACGAATTAAAGTATCTCTAAATGGTAAACCTGGAAATACTTTACCGTAGGTTTTTAAAGTATTAGACTCTTCCTCTTCAGTTTTACTAAGTAGTGGAGTAGTAACCTGTTTTAACCAAAACGAATTGTAGTATTTAACTTCTAATCTATATGCCATTTTTAATTATCTAGTTATAATAAATCTAATTATATAATCATCAGAAAGTTGACCTCCAACACCTCCTACTGCGTCTTTTGTTGTAAGTTTAAAAGTAAACATTAAAGCTCCGTTTTTTCCAGCGCTATTTGATCTAGGAATTTCTCCTCTGTCAAAAACGTTTGACTTATATGTTAAAACTAATTCTTCACTTATCTTTTCACCGTTGTTAAATATAGTTTTATGTCTAAATTCAAAATTATCATTAAATGACTTAGCATCCTTATCTTGAGGCCATATATCACTATCTCTAAAACCTATATCATCAACCCATCCTAAACCATTTTCATCGTTATAGCTGTCAGTTGGATTAAATTTGCAAGTTTTTACCTCAACCGTATAGTCATTATCAGTAGGATGACGAAAAATTGTATCTAAATCAAGTAGTTGACTTATTCTGCTATAACCTGTAGAAGGTGGATTAAGTCTTATTTCACCGTCTTTTTGTAAACTAGTATCACTTAAATCTAAAACACTTCCATTAGAACTATAAGATATTGTAGCTATTCTAACTTGACCAAGTTTCTCTATTTCATCTATAAATTGATCATATCTATAAACAGGTATACCATTCGTAGCGCCACTTGAAATTCTACCAACACTTTGCCCACTTGGCGGATACAACGTTGTTCCAAATAAGTTAGTCATTAAATCTTTTTCAGACGAGTAGTTATAAGGAAGGCTATTTTCTGCAAAATTAGAAGGTGTAATTGTAAAAAATTGACCCCATTTCCACGCTGCTACTTTACCAATTTTAGGTTTTACGTTAGTTAACTTTAAGTTTATTCCTTGAATATTTAATTCAGATTGATCTTGAAAAGCTTTAACTTTTATATCTATTAAATAATCGTTTTGAACATCTGAGTTGTTTACATAAACTAATTTATCTACTAACTCAAAATAAAAAACTGGCTGCACAGACGTTCCAGACCCACCAGTTGAAGTTATTTGAAAAGGTATACTTACTGGAGTTCCATTAGAATTAACCACTCCAATTATTTCCATTGTAACAGAACTATCAGCTAATATAGTACCATTGTTATCAACAGCTTGAAAACCATTACTAATAAAATCTCCTTGTTCTTGACTTTCTATTAAGTTAGATTGAACTTCAGTTATTCCACCTACAGAGAAAAACGTCTCATCCTTGTCTACTTCACTGTTAAAATTAGCTATAGTGTCACTTGTAGATGTTTCGTAATATATATCTAATTGAGATTTAGTAGGTTTAGTTTCAAATATAGTTAAAGATTTAGCAAATTCATAAGTTGGGTCACCTTGTTTATCAGCTGTAGCACCTATTCTCTCACCTATTTTTAAAGTAGCTATTAGTGGATTTTTGTTATTGTCTAAGAAAAAAGGATCAACATTACCAGTAGGACCTGGATATATAAAAGTACCAACTGGGTATTGAGAGTCACCATTAGGGTCCATATTTAAATAGTGTAAATCAACATTTTTATACTTAGTCCAATCCCCCATTTCACCAAAAGGTCTAATTGTAGTAACTGTTTGTTGACCAACTTGTATAGTTTGCTGACTTAAATCGTAACTTATTGCAGAATCTTGACCTACGTTTCTATTATTAACTCTATTATATAAAACAACACTTGATGAATAAACTCTATCTGAAGGACCTACCTCATTTAAATCTCTAGGTATTTTATTTATATTGTCGTTAAATAAAGCTATATGAGCTACTTTATTTTCATTACTATAGGTTAAATGCGTTGTGTCAGTTCCATCGCTATAACCTGTAAATACAACATTGCCAGTTAAAGAACCAGGTGTGTATATATTATAATAATCTTGCTCTTGTTGTTTTACTACTACCTTATAAGTGTACCAGCCAAGAGGATTTGTTTCACTCCAAACACCGTTGTAATCAATTGTTTTAGCAGTTGGTATTTTTTCGTCAAAAACTATGTTTAAAGAATTACCAGGCCAAGAAAGTGGATCAACGCCACCATTAGTGTAGGAAGAAAAATAAGTTGAGTTAAATTCTGTTGATTTACTATTGTCAGCGTTTATAATAACATTTGAAGCTCTACCATATCTATCCTGAAGAACTATACCAGCTTGGTATGTTCTACCTTGTTTTAAAGTATGGTTTATTAATTCTTGATCGTATTTTAAATCTTCATCAGAACCTTTATCTATCTGCCTTACTTCGTAATTTAAAGAACTAGGGGTTGTATTATTTTGCAAAAAGTTACCATAAACTATTCTATTACCAACAACTTCTTGAGTTTTAGCTCTCATAGGAACTATATCACTTACTCTTACTATTTCTTTTTCAGGTAATACTTTTATAGGTTTTTGAGACTTGTAATTGTAGAAGTACTTAGAATCTAATTCTGTTATCTTAACAGTTGCTCCAGCAACTGCACCTGCTGCATTTGGATTTTTAATAGTTAATATATCACCTATTCTATATCCTTCACCTTGACATGAAACACCAATTATTCCATTTATAGTTCCATTATTGTTAAATCTAACAGCTAATTTTATACCTTCTCCATTACCACCTGTTGGCTCTATAAAATTTACAAGACCTGTTATTGAGTTATCACTATCAGTATATCCAGTATCACCATTAGTTTCTATTTCCGCTTTAATAGGTAAACCTTCATTACCAGGTTCTATGTCAGCTATTACTTTCAAAGCTTGCTCATCTGAAGCTTTATAAAGTAATTGTATTTCTTCTACATGTAAATTCTCTTTTAATTTATTTGGAGCATAAGGTAAATCTATCATCAAACCAGCTGTAGTTACTTGATTTTCCATAAAATCTACTATACTAGACTCAGCTGTTGATTTATCGTCATCTCCTATAAAATAACCATACTGCTTAGGTATAAAAGCATGTTGTGAAAATGGAGCTGTTAAAGAATATTCTCCATCGTCATATTTAAATCTATAGCTAAATCTAACAAACTTTTCTCTTAATAAATCTTTATCACCTACAAATCTTGAGTTATAATCTGGATTTTTAGCACTAAACTGTATTACACAATTGTCACCACTTTCGCCCCAACCTAAAGTAGTAGGATCTATTGAAGTTCCACTAGCACTTTTTAAATAAACATCTGTTGAATTAGGTATTTTTTCAACAAACGCTTCACCTTCCTTACCTTCACAAGTTACTTTTATTTCTATATTGTAATCTTCAACTACTTGTTCATCACCTTCAAATAAGAAATCTTTTATTGTCAAGGGATCTTCATTAACATCTCTACCAACACCAAAGTATTCAACATCGTCAATTATTCCTACTGGTTCAAAACTAAGTTTATCTGAGTCAATAGAGCAAGGAGCTATAACATGTGAAGGTAAATATTCATCTGCTTCATTTTTTAAAGTAGTTCTTTGTAATCCTTCACTTTCCCATCTTCCAGGTGATATTAAATCTTTTAAAAAGCTTATTGAAGTATAAGGTGCATATTTCGCTACAGATATATGATCTTCATTAGTGTAATAACCAGGTTGAGTATCTGAAACATATGGATTTGCTAAAGCTCTTTTTATGTTTATTTTTCTAGGTTGGTTTCTATCGTCAGTCCAAAACAATAAGTCTTCAAGAACGTTAACACCTAGTATTGGATTTAAAGTGGAAAAATTTAAAAAGCTACCAGATACAAGTATAGTAGTACTTATATTAGAAATATTTACATCTATAGCGTCACCTGATATTTGAGCTACAGCTATATAATGTTTAGCGCCATTTTTTTGATAAGTTACACCTGAAATTTCGACTTCTCCAGAAGCATTTGAAAAACTATTTTCTTTACTACTATTATTAGTTATAAAGAAAAATATTCTATTATTAGCAGTGTCAATGCAATTACCTATTACTTCTAAATTAGCGTCACCTAAACCAAAGTCAGTTAACTTTACATTACCTCTAATATTTTCCAAAGCACCAACATCGGATCCTTCAGAAGTACTAACACTTACATTTTCAGCATTTCTATACTCACCGTTAGGTATTATTCTTGAGTCTAAATCTTTGTTCATTTTAGACCTCAGGAAAGTATTTTTAATCTCTGGCATAGTTAATGTTTAATCCATTTACCTTTGTTTCTAAACACTTGTGATATCTCTTCTATCTTAATATTACTTAATCTTATTTTAGCTGTTCTAAGAGCGCTAGAACGCTCTCTCTTGTACCTATTGATTATGTATTCAGGTACATTCATTCTAGTAGATAGTATTCCATGAGCTATATGCATGTACATAGCTTGTTCTGCCATTTTAGGTATGCACTCATTATCACAATCAGATAAACCATCTGAAATGTATTCAAGTATTATAAGTTTATTTACTAAGTCACTTGAAAAAGAAAAAGTACCAAGTCTTTCGTTTATAGTAAACTTACCATTTACTTGCGCTTCTTCAGGTTGTAAACCGTATCTTTGACCTAATAAAAATTCTTTTCTAGGATATCTATAATCATCTGGTGACAAATTATTTATATCAGTTTGACTAGCCCAACGTTCTTCAGTAAGTGATTGCTCAGCATAGTTATTTTCTCCAAAAAAGTTTTGTTCTATATTACCATCTTGATCTTGTATAGGTAACTCATTTGGATTACTAGTAACTCTAGTTGGATATATAATATGTTTAGCACCAGCATCGTCTATCCAAGAACATTTTACATAATTAACATAATCTTGAGGTAATGCTAACGTTAGACTAGGTGGTATTGTAAGTTCTTGAGATCTAATAGATTTTAGTGTATCGTAAGAAAACTCTTGTAAACCTCTTTTAGCGTGAAATAACACATCAGTTCTTTTGACGCTAGATATTAATTTACCAACGCCTACGTAACCAACTATAAAGTTATTAACTATATCATCCATACAAACTGAAGAATAATCTCCATAATTAGTATTTATAGCATTTTGCTTAAGTTGTATATATAGATGACCAGGTAAAATACCTTTGTCATTAAAAGATTTTTTAGTATTATTTATTATATTACTTTTTTGTGAGGATGAAATATTTAAATTATTTACAGCTGGTGTAAATACATTACCAAAATAATCATTAAAAAATCCATACGCATCACCATCATTTTTACCAGTTCTTAAACCTATATACCTTTTATTATTAGTTAAGTTTGAAGTTACAAAAGATAAATTTTCTGGAAGAGCTATCCACTCACCTATATTATAATCTACATTACCTTCTTCAAATACAACGGTGCCAATAGCTTGAAAATATATAGTATAATTAGAAGTTTCAGTTATAGGGTTTAAAGAACTATAAGGACCATAAGCACTTACTGCTTCTGTATCAAAATTCCAATCTTCAATTAATAAATAGTATCTATTACCTTGTTCTTTAGGTGTTTCCGTACCGTTACTCCAACCTTTAGCGGTGAAATTACTAATATTACCTACATATTGTTGACCTGCGTAATACTGTGCGTTAGTTTCTTTTAATAGTCCCATTTACTTAAGATTTTTCGTTAACTTCTTCTTGTTGAATCTTTTGTGAAGCTATTTGTACTATAGATGGATCACGTATAATTATACCTGAGTAAGATAATATGTTTAATATAACTTCAGTTTGCTCTGAATTATGTAATTCAAAATCAGTTTTACCTTGAGTAGTACTAGATGTTAAGTTAGAAGCATCTAATGTCACAACAAAGCTATTTGCTGGAAAACCAGATACTGTAAACCTTAAGTTATCACCTGCTCTATAACCAGAACCTGGTTGTAAAACTGCTAAGCCAGTCACTACACCATTATCTATATCATATTTAAATATAGCTCCAGAACCGTCAGTGTTGACACCATCATCAGTTTGAGAGTCTGAGCTAGCCGTTATAGTACCTAAATTTGAGTTATCAACTTGTGTAGTGTTTATAGAACCTAAATTTAAAGCACCTTCAACAAAATCAAAATCTGTAAATATATATTGTCCTAAATCACCTACTTGATAACCCCATCTAACATCAGAAGGTTTTTTAAGGTATTGAACCTTTATTTTATCTAAAAAATCAGGATTTACACCTGGAGTAGTAGCTAACTCTGGGTAAAAAGTTATAGTGTTATTTTCGTATATATATATTGGATTTTTAACTGTTGGTGCTGTAAGAGGAGATCTTCTTATATTATATATTTCAGCTCTACCAACTCTTTGCATTTCTACAGGTAGTGATCTTGAACTACCAAATGTAGTAGCTTTTTCATATGTTATTGAACCTAATCTATAAAGATCAGTTGGTAAAGCAAATTGATTACTTGTCCAAGATATTTCTTTTTCAGTTTTAAATTCTGCAATTTTTTCATCTGTAATAGCAATACGATCAGAATATTCCATATCACTCTGTTGTATACGAACTTGCTGGTTCAAATCTTCAAAGTATCTTTCGAATATTTTTCTTTGAACTTGAGTAGCAGTCTTATTAAACTCATCTGGCGTCATATAACCACGCTGCTCATTGTTTAATATAAGTAATACTGTTTTATATACTGTATCTACGTTTATTGCCATTGTAAATATTTTAAAAAAGAGGCCGCCAACCGCGGCCCCTGGTGATTATAATCACTTGTTATTTTAGCTTTTTATCTATTGATTTGTAAACTTCAACTCCTTCATCTGTTTTAAACCAAGCAGCTAAAGCTGAATATGGGTTTTCATCAAAAGGTACATTCATTAGTTTACGACCATTGCTAGCCCAAGAGAAAGTTCTTTGATCTTGAGATAAACTTATAATATTAGCTTCAGTAGCTTTTATACCAAAGTTTCTAAGACCAACATTTTCATCATTTGCTAACTCTAAGAATAAATTAGCGTTTTGTCTAGCAAATAATAATAAATCTCTTTTAAGTTCTTTAGAACTCATTTTAGATACACTAGAACCTTGTTCAACTCTTAATATAGCTTCAGCGTCATCAACATCCATTTGTTGAGCCATATTTAACGCTTCTATTTCTAGTTCTAAATAATCTAATTCATCTATAGCTTCTTTTACATCATCTTTTTCAGCGTACACAACGTTTTTGTTTGGATGATATAGTGAAAGTAATTTTTGTAGAGCTACATCTGTTTTTGGAACCATTAAAACACCATCTTCAAAAACAATATGACCTAGAGTTACCATACCTTGCTGCTCATCTACAAAACAAGATTTTTGATTAGTGGCATACCTAAGTTCTCTATTATAACCCTTATCTTCATCGAACCACATTAAAGGTTTTCTAGCAGAATGTTTAGAGTTTATTCTAAAAGTTAATGGGGACATATTGTCAAGTAGATGATAATACCTATCTTTAATTTCCCAAGTATCTTTTTCAACCTCAGCCTTTTTAGCTTCAGGTTTTTTCTTTTCTTTTGTTTCCATAATATAATATAATATAATAATTAATAAAGACCCCGCGTAAGCAGGGTCTTTTTATTTAATGTGTAAAATTACACAGTAGATTTAAATAACACGAAGTTATTCGCACCTTGAACACATAAACATCTCTCAGATAAGAAATGAACTTGCATTGCATCTAATCCAGAAGTGTAAGCTCCACCAACAGAACCAACAACCCAAGATTTCATTCTTCTGTCATCTGCTTCAGAAGCTCTATATCTTACATGTAAGAAAGGTCTTCTGATGTTTTGACCCATGATTTGATCGTAAACTGTAGATGTTCCAGCTGGAATCATAACACCATCAATATCAGCAGTTAAACCTCTTGTAGAAGCATCGTTAAGATATTTCCAATCAGTTTTATAGAAGTCATAAGAACCTCTTCTAAAACCAGAAAAACCAAAGTTTAACGCCATATCAGCTTCATTGTTGAATAAACCGTAAGAAGCAGCATAGTTCTGATCATAACCACCATTAGTTGCAGCTAACATATCATCAAAATCAAGAGCAGTAGCTCTAGATAAAAACAACATATTTTCTTCAATAGCACCTTGCTTATCTAATTGTTTAAGAATAGCATCAAAATCTCCTAATGCACCTGAACCAGGATTTTGAGCACCACCAAAGTCATTATAGATATTTCCTCTATCTTCAATAGCAGCAAATAAACCTTCAGAACCGTCTACAGAAATACCTGAAGTTGATGAACCTTTTTTCTCAGCTTCAACCATTGACATTTCAAGATAATCTTCAAAACGTAATCTAGTTTCAGACTCAGCTTTTAAATACCATAAGTATCCAGAAGTTCCATCTTCAGTAGCAACTTCAACCCATCCAATTTGAGAAGCGTCAGACCCAGAAACCTCGTAGAAGTCTTTAAGTATAATTGGCTTGTTTGAAAATTGAGTAAAATCAGGATCAATAGCAGAAACGTTAGCACCACCAGCGACACCAGTGTTAAACGTCTCCATTCCTTTAGTTCCTTTAGCAAATTCAGAGCCATATACAAAAATCTTACAAGCTTTAGCTGTAGTTCCTAAAACAGAACCATCGTTAACCTTATAAGTTTTATAAGTTACATTTGCTATTCTTGCAGCGCCTGAGCCTGTAGCTTTATCTACGTCGCTTACTCTAGCTTTTACAGTTTTTAACCCATTAGAGATTACTACTGTAGCACCTATTCTGATAACACACTCTTTACCATCTTCAACTGGAACAGTTAAAATAGTACCAGCTCCGTTGTTAGTACACTCATCGTAAGAAATATGTAATCTATTTTGTTCAGACCAAATTACTTGATCAGATGTCATTGGCATTTCTGCTCCAACCATTCTTAAGAATCCTTGAAGAGTCCTATTACCAAATCTTTCTACTTCTGCTTCATACAACTCAGGAAGATATTGTTGAGCAAAAGTCCCTCCACCTGTGGAGCTATCAAAAGACAAATAATTGCTTGATAAAGCAACTTGTTTTTGATGTGGGATTAATCCCGGGGCATTTGTTGCATCTAGTGCCATAATTATTAATTTTAAGTTTTATTTTTTATTTGTTCTTATTTTTAACTTTGAACTATCAACGCCAGATATCGCTCTTACTTTCATACCATTAATATAAACCTCACCATTAGACGTAGCTCTTGGTTCGTTACTTATATTTTTAGATTTAGCCATCATATCTTTAACAGCATCGGCTTTGCCTTGCTCATAAAAATGATTAGCTATAGTATCAGCGTTCTGTGCCGCATATATGGCTTTATGATAACCCTTAAAATCTTTTACTTCACCTTTGTTATCTAAGAACTTCCCGATTAGGTTTGTTAGATCTGATTGGCTATTTGCAACATCTTCAGTATTACTAACTCCATACCTAAACTTCTTTTCACCAATATTAAAATCAAAACCTTTGAATTCTTGGTTAAAAAAGTTTTTAGTATTAGACTTAAACCTATTATGTTGCTCTTGAACCGTTTTTTGTTCTTCGTTATATCTATTGAAAAAATCCATAGCTTTTTTTTGGTCTTGAGTTACGCCTGGTCTCAACTTGATCTCATCGTAATATTTACTCTTTGTTTCCTCTAAAAAGCTTTTGGCTTTTGCAATTTCTTCTTTACGAGCAAGTTTTTTCTTTCTTATATCTCGCTCTTCATCCATCTCCTCATCATATGAAAAATTATCTTCTAATAAGAAGTCAATCTCCTCCATATCTAAATGAGGTTTTGTCTGTTTATAATATTCTTTTAATAATGTATTATCATCTACATTTGAGTAGTCAGCATTTAATCTAACATAATCCTCTAATGTTCCACCAGTTTCTTCCATAAACTTAACCAATTTCTCTACGTTTTCTGGTAAGTTAACTTCAGGTTGCTTTGCTTCAACCACTGGTTCTTCTTTAACTACTTCTTCAACCTTTTCTTCTTCAGTTATTTCTTGTATTGGAGAAGTTACTTCTTCTTTTTTCTCTTCGGTAGATTCTTCAGTTGTTTCTTTGACGTTTTCTTTAGAAACTTCTTCGCTAACTGGGGTTTTGTCGCGAACAGGTACTTCATTTGTTGTTTGCTCTTGAACGGCATTTTCTTCTTTTTTATCCTCTTCTTTTTTAGATAAATCTACTTTTAAAGTTTCATCTTTTTTAGTTAATTTTCTAGGTCTACCAGGTTTCTTTTTTATTTTAAAGTCACCTTCTTGTTTGACTTCTTCTTTTGACATAATATAATATAATAGTTAATAATTATCTAGGGCCAAATTGCTCTAGTCCAAATCCGCCTAATGTATCATTACCAGCAGATTCAAAGTTTTTAGGTAATAAATCGTTTTTCCTTTGATCTATTAACTCTGATTGTTGTGTTGCTTGTATTTTAGTTCTTTCGTCTTTACGATTTTCTTTAAACTCTTCAGCTTGTTTTTTAGCTTGACCTTGCACTTGAGCTAACTGCATATTATAGTTAAACTCTTGCTCCATTAATTGCATTTTAACTTGAGCTTCTCTCTCCATCTTTTGAACTTCAAAATCACTTTTAGCTTTTTCAAGTTGAAGTTTTTGCTCTGTTAATATTTGCTGCTTCTGAGCTTCTGCCATTGCTGTTTGTTCAGCTAGTTGAGCATTAGCTTGAGCTTGTGCTTGTATATTAGCTTGTTGTGCTTGTTGATCTCTAGCGGCTTTATCTTTTCTACGCTTCTTCAACATTTGATTAGCTAACTTTAAGTTTTTAACTTCTCTAATGTCTATTGCGTCTTCAAGATCTATTTGGCCGCCTTGCAAAGCTATTTGAATATTTTGTTCTAATATTTGTTTTTCTTCTTCGTCAGGTTCTAATTCTAAGAAAACACCAAAGTCGTGCATATTTAACTTTGACAATTCTTCTAAAGTACCTACATTGTATCTTGATATACTTGATGCTAAAGCTTGTCTAGTTAATGGAAACTGTAAAGCATCTGCAACTCTTAATGATATATTTTCACAAGCTCTAAGAGTTAAATATAAACTAGCTTGTAGTATATGTCTAGTAGCTACATTAGAACTAGCAGCAGCTAATTTTTGTAAACCAACTAATGATTGCTTATCTGGTAACGTGCCATCTCTTGCTTCATTCAACCCGGTTACATCTCTAATCATTTTAAGGTAATACTCATAAGTCTGTATAAGACCTTGTATTTTACCCATACCATTTGATGTAGATAACTCTTGTATAGGAACTTTACCTCTGTTTAAATCACCATCCTGAGTTAAAGATCTACCGACTATACTACCAGTTTGAAAATACATGTTTAATGCCTCAGCTGGGTTGTAGTTAGTTCCATTACCAAGATCTACTTCTGCCAAACCATCTATGTCCATATAAACGCCATCAGGTACTATTCTAGACATCACCTGTTGAAGTTTTAAATGCGTAAGCTGTATCATATCAGCAAAACCAGTTATTCTACTTACAATTGATTCTATACGACCTTTATACATTCTAGGAGCTACGATGTTGTAGTTCATGTTAACTTTAACAGTGTCAGCATTTGGCCTAGTCATATTCTCTGCCATCTCCCACTTTAACATTTTTTCATGACCTAGTATTTTAGCTCCGCTATATAATACTTCTATTGATCTAAATGCTTTTTTAAAGCTTTCGCTTTCAGGTGGATTAAAGCTATCTGTTTTTTCTAATGCTTTTTCAAGTCCTGAAGAAGTTTCTTTTATTTTAAACACTTGGTTAGTGTAAGTTTTATATTCAAAATATAATACTTGAACAGTGTCATCATCGTATCTACCACTCCAGTTTCTTGTATAGTTTTGATTACCTGGATACTTTTGTATTTCAGATAATTCTTCATTTGTTAAGTATGGAAATTGTTTTTTAAGCTCTGGTAAACTAATAGCTTTTACTTCACCTGCGTAATATATATCTTCAAAGTTTGGATCTTCTGTATAAGAATATACTAAACTAGCAGGATCAACATACTTAACCGTAACACCTTCTGATCTATTAAAGTCTGTCTTAACAGCAGCAATACCTAATATAGTTAAATCTTGATTTAATCTTCTTCTAGTTAAATCATATTTATTACTTGCTAATACATTGTTTATAACTTCTTCTTCAGCTACTTCAATAGATTCTTTA
>Ga0099849_1000643_pt1 | contig 16084 bp, 8 predicted proteins | sample CB_VirMetaG_4_FD_78177 | JGI IMG/M metagenome (GOLD analysis project Ga0099849, IMG submission 78177) | Freshwater to marine saline gradient viral communities from Chesapeake Bay - CB_1508_1M Viral MetaG | ecosystem: Environmental > Aquatic > Marine > Coastal | place: USA: Chesapeake Bay... | reverse complement strand
TTGAGAATATCCAGAACCAGGATCCGTAACAGTAATACTATCCAGAATACTGGTAGATGTTAACTGACAGTTAATTGGGAATGTAATCTCAGGTCTCAGTGTATAATCATGAGGATAATCATAACCAAAGTTGTTGTTCTTCAGTTTCTTAATCTTACCAACATTAGAACCGCTGGTAAAAATAGATGCTCCAGTACCAAATGGCGGAATAACAACTTCTACATCAGCACCAGAACCTGTCAATCCAGGACCAAGAATTCCAGAAATCGATGGAATATCGATGGTAGCAGTGGTATATCCTCTTCCAGGAGAAGTTACCAGTACATTTTGAATTTGACCAGGAATAAGAGTTCCTTCATCATCCGTTCCATCAGCAACAGTAATTTGTACAAAACCACCTTCACCATCACCAGAAATAGGAACGCCATTGTATACACCAACTGCATATTCAGTGCCAGGGTCATTAATTTGAATCCTTTCAATATTTCTAGTTGACTGAATGCCAGTTACAATAGGAAGTTTTTGATAGAATCCACCAGGATTGACAATCCGAATGTCTGAGATAGAACCAACTGCTTTTACAGAACTTGTGCTATAAGAAGCATTACTTACTACCGCATCTCCTTCTGGTTCATTCAGTAGTGGGAACTTGAATGTATCTGCTCCACGAGTAATTGTGGCACCAGAAATAGAACTAATTGTAAATGTTCCTCTGTAAGGTGAGAACGTAACATCCAAATAACTTCCAGGAATTACAGGAGAGTCGGCACCTGTTCTTGATGGGTCAAAGTAATAAGAAATGTTAGTAACAATATTTTCATCAACCTTAAATTTAACCGTGGGGGTTGGTTGACCCTCTCCAGTAACTCCAGGAGTACCAATACGCTCAATAGAGTTAAAGGAATATTCAAGTTTGTACAAATTATCCTTAGAGAAGGAAAGATTTCCACCAGCCATTGAAGAATGACTAAGGTCAAACAAATATTGATGACCATAATACATCTTCAGAACAGGAGATTTAACAAAAATGTTAACATTTGCAGCCGTTGTTGCTGGAGAAGTAAGAGCAACTTGAGGAAGTTTATATGTAAACTCTAGTGGGCTGATTACTCTATCTACAGAGAAAGAACCATCATATTCATCATAAACAATCTGACCAATTTGCTCGGATGGATTACCGTCTACAAAAATGACTTCACCGTCGTTCAAATAGTGACTGGTACTTGTAATGACGTAAACCTCGTCGCTATTGGAAACTGCTGTAACTTGCAAGACTTTTGTTAAGTTAGCAACTACACTAATTTTTAACACACCCGTCAAATTAGTAATCTGAGCAGTTGTGTAATCAGAATTGAAGCTAATGTCATTACCACTCAGAGTAATTACAGAACCTACGATAAAAGATGATGCAGAAACTTCATCGATTCTAATACTATACTCGGTTTCAGTATATGGTTTGAATTTGGCAAATTCATCCAAATTGTTACTTCCACCTTCAGGTGCATCAAAGTTTGCTAAATCAATATCAAAAGTTCCAGGTGTAGTGTTATCAACTTGACCAAAGTTATATGCTGAAATTTGATTAATATCATTTGGAATTGGTCCTACGATTCCATATGTGTTTTGCTCGGAGAATTGCTCGGTGGACAGTTCTCCTAAATTTAAATCATCAGACCAACTATTGTTATTTACTGCAAGATAAACTTTTTTATTTGCATTATCAACCTTTGTAATGTAACCGCTATTAACAAAACTTGCACCGTTATTAAGTACTAGTTTGCTACCAACAGTAAATGCAAATGATTGATTAATCGTCAATTCTTGAACATTATCAATTTTTACCGTATCAGTGACTTTAAAGAAATAACGGTCTTTTACAACAGCAGTAACATTTAATTTTCTAGAACCAGGAGAAGGAACGGTAGCAGTTCTAGAACTCCAAACATCATTAGAATAATCTAATGTCTCTGTATCTTGAGACATTGTAGTAATAGCATCATCAAAATCTAAGGATTGGAATCCACTATCACCTAAGGCATATCCAACAGAAGTAATTGTAAGAGTGCTACCAGTAACGATACTAACGGCGGTTCTTTCAAGTCCAATACCAGTATTAGATTGTTCACCTTTATTTCCTAATCTCGAACTATCTGCATTTTTATCAACCTTGATACCAAAACCAACATAATCAATATAATCATATTGATTTAAGTTAGTAGTGAACCATGCGTCATCAACCCAGTCAAATGCAAGAACATACGTTGCTACAGGGGGAAGAGATGTGATATCGCTAGGAACAGTCGGTGTTACAGACCTATTTCTCAAACGAAGGTTATCTAGATAGTACTGTCCTTGGTATAGGGCAGCAAAACTTCCAGGTGTTGCATTCTTTCCAGGGATATTACCAAAATGGAGGTCTTTATTACCAAGAGAGGTATTGGCAATTGTTCCTGTGAAAATTTGAATACCGTTTACATATGCAGTAAAGGCATTACCCTCTTTTTTAAGTCCGACAAACTGCCAAGAATTATCAGCAAACATATTTGTTTGCGTAGAAGACAATCCAGAACCAGCACTATTGATTGAAGTTGTATTATTAGTAACGACCAATTCTAATTGCCCAGTACCCATGTCATAATACAACCAGAGACCTCCAGTAGCGTCTGTAGCGTCTCCAATTGCGACTAATGTCTGTTGGGTCTGAGAATGTGTTTGAGAGTTTGTAGCGTCCTTATAGAGCATGAACTCAATGGTCCAATCAGCATTCAGTTTAGTACCTAAATCTGCTGCAGCAAATTTGATTGCAGCATTTTCCCAATTTGCAGGAGTTGCAACATCTTTACCAAACAGTTTTGCTACACCATCACCAACAAGAGCAAGAGATTCCGTAGCATCATTTCCAATCAGTGTTGGTGTATAATGACCTGTCTTATCAGTAGCGTCATTAGTTTCATCAAATTCAAAGATAAACTCATTGCGGTTCCAAGAAGTTTGACCAAATAAGTGTACGTCACCAGAAACGTCAGCATCTAGAGAATGTACTGTAATACCTTCAATATTGTTTAAATTAAAATCATTTGAAGTGTGATTTTTAACGACGCCATCATATCCAATCTTAACAGACTCAATAGTTTTCTTAGAATCTGCCGTCGCTACTTTGGTGAAAGCAACGTTTAAGTCGCCAAAAATGTCAATTGCAGTTTTTTCAGCAACAGTTACCGAACCACCAGAAACGACAAAACGCTTATTCCAAATATTATCGCCAGTGGAATCAAATTTACCAACCCAGAAACTATCCTTAGTAACATTATCCGACTTCAATCTAAGGGTAGAAGTAATATAATATTCATTAAATTCATCTCTGGCAATACTAGTGTCTAAGAAAGAGTATAAAGTATTGCTAATGTTATAAATCCAATCAACAACAATTGCACTAATTCCAATTGTTGCTTTACCAAATGCTACGGATACATCATTGGAAGTATCACTAGAAGCAGTTTCTAAACAGAAGTAAATGTCATCACCATTAATTACAAACTCTGTAAGTTTTTCAGACTTAGATGCCGATGCTAATTTTCTCTTAATCGCAAAATTACCAGTAGTATCAATTGTAGCAATAAAAGCATCGTGAGGATTGGTAGAATTAGTATTTGTGTATCCACCAATAACAAATCTAGTATCAGAGTACTTTTGAATAGAAGTTACATAATCTGCTCTGGTAGAACCAGAAATACCAGAATATGCATTTTGGAATGCTAAAGTTGCAGACAATCCATCAGAACTTTGATTATATTTTGCAAGGAAAATATCTGGATTATATGCATTAAGAATTTGGCTATTAGAATTTAGAGTACCTACAATCCAAACAGCATTTCCATCAACATAAAGTTTTTGTGCTTCTGCATAGTTTAATCCAGCAGAACTCTCTAAAGTTTTTTCCCACTCTTTAACACCAGTAGCAGAAAGTTTTGAAACAAAAGCAACAGTGTTTCCACTAGAATCTTTTGTCTTACCACATACAAATACTTCTTTGTTAGAATTAACTACAACATCATTTACCTTAACATAGTTATTATTTTCAATCAAAGAAACATAATAGTCTGCTTTTTTGAATATCTGAGGATGGCTTAAGATTACACGAGGATTTGAAGTGTAACCATAACCAGAATTGACAATATTAACGGTGTCAATGGAACCTACACTACTTACAACTGCTTGCAATTCTGCAGATTGTCCGTCACCATCAATGATAATTGTAGGTGGAATATCTTCATTATATCCAGAACCAACTTGATTAATAACAATTTCTTCGATACCTTTGTATTGACGGACGGTAAACTCCTTGTTTGTATTGTCCATTACTGGACTATAATCCAGATATACTGTGTCCGAAACTGCAAGATTATGAGGATTGGTAGTTGTTAGTACACCAAAATTATCCCCACTAATATTTTCAAAGGTAAGGGAACTAACTTCCTCACCTTTGATTCTAGAAACTCTAGCAGAAACTCCAGTTCCACTTGTACCTGTGTTATTAAATACTAAATTATCATTTACTTGATAATTTAATCCTGCGTTTTCAATTGTAAATCCAGTTACAGAAGCATTTTCAAATTTAGTGGTAGTTTCTACTTCAATATCAACTTTAGAATCAAATTTTACTTTAGGGAAGTAGTCAAACAGTTGTAGTGGCGATTCTTCAAAGATTTGGTCTGGATCATCAGTTTCATCTTGAGAAATAATTCCATCTCTATTTTCATCTTCAATTTCAAATAGTAAAATATCACCATCTTCTGTTGTTAAAGAATTTGTAGACGCATTAGGAGCTCTTTCTACATCAATATCTACATTTTCATATGGATCACGATATCTAACAACTCCAGTTGGAATGTTTTGTTGAACAGCATCAGCATTCAAGTTCCAAGAATCAACAACCGAGTTAAAACTTGGTCCAAGAACGTATGGGAAGACGGGATTTCCTCCTTCAGTGGTGTCAATAGTTACAAAATAGCAATATCTACCTTCTGGGAAATCGGGAGTTTTACAAAAACGACCATTATATTGGTCTAAATCACCCAATCCAAAGACATATTCGTAATCTTCGACAAAGGTTCCAGCAGACTCATCGGTAAGCAAAGGTCCTGCTTGTCTAGATGGATATGGATTGGTAATGTCATTAAAAACGATATTTGGTTTCAGTCTATAAGAAGAATTGAGTCTTGTAATTTGAGAACTTTGGTCTGTAGGATCATCGTATCCATAAGGACCGTAAATTGGATTGCCATCAAATGCCCATCCAATAATGGGTGAGTGGTCAAGTTGGTCTTCTTGTTCAAGAATTTGATTTGCTGTATTTTGGAATAAATTATCACCCAAAATATATCTCAATCTTTGAGGATTTGAAAGGTGTGCATATTCACCACCATACTGGTTATTATAACCAGCAAAAACTCCACCTTTAGAGGCATCTAAGAAAGAAGTCTCTTGTAAGTTATAGGTCCATTGGAAAACGTTGGCACTAAATGTTGCTCCAGAACCAATAGAATTCAAATTAATTACAGTAGTTCCTGAAGAATATCCAATACCTCTGTTAAGAATTTGAATACTTGTGACTCTACCTGCATTTTCTCCGTCTGTATCAATCACTGCCCTAGCGACAGCACCAAATCCTTCACCTTGAATGGTGACTTCTGGAGCAGTTGTATATCCTTGACCAGCAGAAATAATTGCGATAGAAATAATTCTACCATCATTCACAATTGCCTGAGCAACTGCACCAGTTCCAGAACTTAATGTAATATCTGGTTTAGATGTATAAGAATTGCCGCCATTAGTAACACTGATGGACTTAATTGGTCCACGAACAGAGGCAGTTCCTTGAGCACCTACTCCACCGCCGCCAACAATAGTGATTGCTGGTTGGGAAGTGTATCCGCTACCACCAGAGTTAATAAGAATACGTGATACTACGCCCTTAGTAATAATTGCTGTAGCGGCAGCTCCCGCTCCACCACCACCAACGATAGAAACCAGAGGAGATGATGTATACCCGCTACCACCATTTGTTACAGAAATTTCACTAACAGATCCATCAACAACTACACTAGCAGTAGCACCTGTTCCACCACCATTCGAAACGGTGATGTTTGGTGGCGATGCTGCATCATAATCCGAACCAGCATTTGTAATATCAATGCTTGTAACTGCACCAAAAGTTTTACTTTCGGTTGACTTATAAGACCAGATAGATACACCATTAACCCAAGTTCCAATTGGTCCAGGATTAATAAGATTTTTGGTCGAAATTGTAACAGGAGTCAGTGGGAATCTATTTAATTTTCTTTGGTTTCCAGGTAATAAAGCAGACCCTGGGAAAGGTCCAACTTCATAGTTTGGAATTCCAGTAGAGGCAACATATACATAATTATCATTAAAAAATGAATTTTGAACGTTGGTGGTGTAAGGACCAATAGCATTCAGAATAGCAGCATTAGTTGATTTACCCTTATTCAAATCAACAGAAACCAGAATATTTCCTTGAGGAACAACCGTTGCTGGTTGTGGCAATTGATATTGGAAAACTGTTTCGCTATCTCTAGAAGTTACTAAGAAAGATCCATTATAGATGATTGGATTTGCACCGTAAACGGTAACTTGGTCACCAACAAGAAGACCGTGAGGATTTTCGCAAGTTACAGTCGCAAATCTATTGTTAATACCACCAAATTGAACATCACTAACGCTAATTAATTTTTTAACATTATACAACCAAGTTGTCAACTCAGGAAGTTCACTAGTACCGCCAAGTTTAGAAACCGTTAATTTGTCACCTGGCAGATAATAAGAACCTGTATCTGTTAGGGTTGTCTGTTGAGCATCAACAATACCAACAATATTCATAACGACTTCTTGAGTCGTTCCCTTGTTCAAATAAACTTGGAAGTTTGATGTTACCTCTGTAGCAGAATCCCAATCTTCAACAACACCATTTACTGAACGAGTACACTCAATAAACTGGTTAAGAGACTTCTCTTTATATTGTACTACTTCACTACCACCAATAACAAATTCTCCATTTCTTTCTGGCCAACCGATTGTAGAGTCAACAGTAATAATGCTAGTATCAGTTGCTAATGGTTCTGCAAGTTTTGTCTTATATGGGACAGTGAATTTTCCTTCAATTGTTTCTTCAGAGATTACAAGTTCGTAAATTTCTACATCCGAAGTTTTAATCGAAATAAAGTTTTCAACCAAAGCACTTGCAAATTTAACATTAACGTCTGCAATGTCTTCTTCTTGTACAATCAGAGCATCTTTAATATTTGCAGGGTTTCCACTAACTATGGTGGCACGCAGAATAGTATCTACAGACCAAGTTGCTGCAGATGGTTTGATAATTTGGTCTTTTGGATAAGAAACGCTTACTTGTTCACCATAAAGAAGTTTAAACAAGTAACTAATACTAAATGAAGTTCCTTTAGCAGAATAAAAATCTTTAATAGTTTTAATTGCTGTACGGACATCAATAGATTTGTAATCTAAGGAAGGTACATCTGGTAAAAACTGCTCAGTGTACTTATCAAGAAGTCTCTTAACAAAAAGAGCATCCAAACATTTTACCGAAGTTCCTATGGCAGCAGTAGATGCTGTAGTATTATTAGAGAATACAGCATTACCATCTTCAAGGTAATTAACAATACCACTAGCAGCTCTTGCACAACCCTCAAACTTAGCCTTGCTATAACCAGAACCTGTTGCATTGACTGTGAATCCTGTAACTTTGTTCAATCCAACAGTTGCAGATGCTTTACCCTGTGGAGGAGACTGAATTACAACAGTTGGCGGTTGACTAACACTATATCCGCTACCAAAATTAGTGATATTGATATCAGTAATTCTACCGTTAAAGATAGAGGCAGATGCAGTTGCTCCAGTACCACCATTAGGTCTGTTATCTACAATGTAGACAGATGGAACGTCTGTGTACCCGTTACCTCCATTGAGTAACTCAATCCCAACAAGTCTTCCATTAGAGTCTACAGTTGTCTCTAGTACACTAGCACCTACTGGGTCAATTACAGCGATTCTAGGAGTTGTTAGATATCCCTGACCAGGATTTAAAACTTGAACAGAAGTTACTTCTCCATTTGTTAGGACAGCTCTTAGAGATGCTTTGATAGGATTATCACCAGTTGGTTCATCAATATAAATCTCTGGTGCTGTTGTGTATCCAAATCCAGTATCAGATACAGTAACATTTCCACTAATTGACCCTCCAACAATTGTTGGAGGATTTATTTTTGCACCACCTGGTTGTCTAAAACTAATTCTGGGTGTAAATGTGTATCCACTACCAGAACTTACAATTGTAAGAGAAGTGATACTACCGTTAGTAACGGTGGCACTGATTTGCGCTGGAATCGAACCTGGTTCAGTGGGAGGTTCAATTACAACTGTTGGGGGGTTAGTGGCGCTATAACCTTGTCCACCATTTAAGAGAGTTACCGATTCAATACCGTTAACAAGGGCAGTTGCAGAGGCACCTTGACCGCTAAGAGATTGAATTGTTACCTTTGGTGGATACTCATAACGATATTGCTCACCAAATTCACTTACAACAACGCTACTGATTTCCCCATCTTCATTAACACGAGCAAATGCAGAGGCAGAAGAACCAAAATTTGGAATTGGTGCTTCTATAGAATATAAAGAAAGGAATCTTCCATTAGTAGGAGCAGTTTTGAAAATGAATAAATCCTTATCAATATAGAAATCAATTTTTGGAACTAACAGTGTGTTATCATAAACAGCAATAACAAACTCGTCTACAATGGGTTCATAAGAAATCCCATTTCGAGTCATCTTAAATTCAGTTTTTCCATCACCAAAAGAATTAGAAAGGTTGTCAATACCAACAATTTCATTATCAATAAAACCACTCAAAAATGTGATGAAAGTCCCAACTTCATCATCTGCAGGAAGTTTTGTCCTCGGTGCTGTCGTAAAAACAATATTAGTACCACTAATAGTGTAGTCAATTCCAGGAATTAAGACTTCACCATATACACTTACAATAAGATGCTGCGCTGATGGAGGGGCAATCGGAGTGTCTTGCGACAGTAAAGAGAAAGTAGTAGTGCTACCATCAAAAGAGTTGATTGGGTTAGCAAGACTAGTCCACTTTAATTTTACTTGCTCATAGGAAATACCAGGACTAAGAGCAATGTTTGGTGCTGGGGTAATATTTTCATAATAAATTACCTCGTCACCAATTAAAATAGTTCCGTTGTTGGTAAGAAAGGTGTCTACACTTTCTACAACAATCGTATCACCATCAATAGTCAATGGTTCTACTAAAGTTGTTGCTCCATCAAGAATGTTGATGTCTAATTTGTCAATATCGAGATATTCTAAAAAATTGTTTAGAATATTTTGACCCAATCCCGTTTTTTCTTGAGACCTATAGTAGTACTCAAGAAATTTATTGAATAATGGATAGTTTGACTCGATAAAATCTGGAGTCTGTGCGTTGATAGACTGGGAAACTTTATTGATATTCATCTAATTAAAAACAACTAGAAGTGGTAACGGAACCAGTAGTATCGATTGGGTCAATTTCTACCAGTGTTGGCGTCTGATTAAAGACGTTTGGCGTCAAACTATTTAGAGGTATTGTTGGAGGAGGATTGCCCTGACCAACAGCGATTGTAGTAACTTCAGGTGTAATGATGTTAATAATCGTTCCTGGAGTTGCTGCTGGGATTGTAGTATTATTTGCAGGAATGAATGTAACAGGAATTTGAAGTCCAACTGGAAGAAGTTCTGTAGAAATTACGCTTCCAACTCCAGTAACACTATCTGTGATAGTGAGGTTTGTCGAAGCAGTAAGGTTACTGCCAGCACCAACAATGTTGACTGGACCAAAACAAATTTCACCAGTACCATAATCAACAGTACCTGCAGTATTATTTGTGTAGACCTTTTTAGTACCAGTATTATAGAACGTTCTCAGATTACCATAACCATCATCTTCAAATTGTTGGTCAATACCTGGTCTATCTGCTGTTCTAAACGTTCCAGATAAGAGAACGGGTTCTTTCTTACAGTTAGTATCAGAACCGCTAGGAGCACTATCATAAAGGTCAGAACCAGTACTAACACAATAAGTATTTGTTTGACCAGTGTTGGGATAGATGTACTTTAACAAACTAACCTGTAACGAGGAGTCAGTAACACACTTGTTGGACAAAGAAATCGCCTTCTCCAACTGCTGAGATCTAAATACTGAGTTAAAATTATTAATTTGAGTTTGATTTGCCCAAGACTTAATTCCTGCCTGTACATCGGTTTTGATTTCGGTAGCATTTGAACCGCAACCGCTATCATAAAGAATAAATGCTTTCAAGTAGATGTAAAGATTATCGGGGTCAACAATTACTGGGTCAATAGACGCCATGGCATATGCACGAAGATTTGTTTGAATCTCTTTCTTAGTGGCATCATTAAGAGTTGTGCCAGTTTTTGTTTTAATTGCAATAAAAACTTTTCCATAAATGGGAGGATTCAACGAATCTCCACCATATGCCACAACAGAATCTGCATTTTCGTAAAGATTCTTAGTGATAATTGCATAATCTTGAGCAGTTACTGCTCGGTACTGAGCAGAGTAATAACGAGGGGCATTATACTTAATAGATTCAATAGTTTCTGCAGCAGATCCCAAAGAACCCTTTTCTTTTACAGTTGTAAGTACAGTTGTGGGAGAATAACTTCTTCCATTACTATCAAGTATTCTACCAATAGCAGAGAATGTAGTTGCACCATTTGCTTCAGAACCAGAAGTTACAAGATATTCTAATTCAATAACTTCGCCATCAGTTAATTCTCTGCCAACACTATTATCACCAAACCTAATTTCATATCTCATATCCTCAGACTCGGATAGAAAATATGCTCTACTGGTTGGAGATAAATTGGTTACGGTTTCAACTTTTGTATAGAGGTCTGAAGATGTAGAGGATTCGTTAGCTTTAACTCTAACAACCAATGTAGAAATATCAACATCGGGGGAAGGAATTTTATATTCTTGTTTTCCAAAAGTAGATACGACGTAAGAAAATGTTACGATACTACCTTCTCGAACTAAAACATTATCAAATGTTGCTACTCCAGTTGTAGCATTAACCTCAACTGTTCTATCACTGAGAATGTTCCAAACATAATTACCACCAGTTGCAACTGGACCTTTTTTTAATGTTGCTGTGCTTGGATAAGTTCCAGTTTCATTAGAAGTTTGAACCTCTAATTTCAAACATGCTTGAGATGCTTTAACCGAACGAGGAACATAATTTAACAGTTTTGCAATAGCAACGACATTATCTCTTACTGTTGAAGATGGCAAAAATGCTTCATTCAATGCCATATTCGCATTAAACGCACTATAGTACGAGTTATATGCTAAAACATCAATAAGGTACGACAATGAAGAACCTTCAAAGTCATAATCTGTAAACTCTGTGCGAGTTCTTAGATACGACTTAATGGAAGATTTAATATCTTCAAAATCTAGAGCAGTTAGGTTTGTAGGTTGCATTACTCAGGTCTCTGTAAAACAAATGAGATTGTTTCCACAATAGGTAACCCGACAATTCTGTATTCTATAGAAACATTGAGTTTGTTACCTTCATAAATTGGTGTGACTAGAACTTCAGTTAACTGAACTCTAGGTTCATATTGGTTAATGGTATTTATGATTTCTTCCTTAATCGTATCTGCAGTAAAAGGGTCCAAAGGTTCAAACAAAAGTCTGGATACCTTGGACCCCACTAAAGGTTGAAATGGTTTTTCTCCAGGAGAAGTTAAAACTAAATTTTTAACTGCCTGTTTTATAGAACTATCATTTTGTACCACTGCAGCATCATCAGTAAATGGATTTCTTTCCATACCTATGCTGAAATCTTTAAAAGAACGAGATTTCGTAAATTGTTTACCAGTGACTTTTTTTAGTGCCATCTTTCTACGTAATCGTCAAATCCTCCTTTACCGCCACACCATCTAGAATTTCTATCTTTAGGTGGGACATTTTGTTTAACACGATTCAAATAAGCATCGGAACGAGGATCTGTAATTAGTACAGACGTACCAAATTCTTTTTTCATTATTTCGGGTACATTATCAGGAACGGGATGGTTTGCCATATCTCCGAAGTACTGGTGGACCAGAACTTTTAGAGGGGTTGCTATCCCTGATTATTATTTATCGACCTTGACCACGATAACGCTTCTTACGACCGTTACGAGAAGATGCTCCAAGGTGAGTGTTTTTAGAACGCCCTTGACGAGTCTTCTTAGGAGCGCCTTCAATGTAATTTGATTTTACAAGACCGACTTTTGCTTTTGCCATAATTAGATACCAATAATAACGTTAGGACTAGAACCAGTAATTACAGACAGGCAAGGGAATGCTGGAGTTCCATCACCCAGAGGGTCACCAAATCTACAAGCACGAGCTTTATTAATAAAGACCGTTTTGCTAGTCGCAATTGCTTTCCTAGCATGACCAGTTGGTGCCTCTCTGCCTGCTACAGTACCTATAGTACACCAATATGCTGGAGTTGGCAAGGTCACTAAACATTTATCTCCAGTTGATGTAGTTGTAAATTGAGTGGGGGTTGGATGTGGAGTAAGAATGTCTTGGTCTACAATAGGAACTTGACCATTAATAACTACCTTTCCTTGAGGATTTGCAGCAGCCTTTGCAACACCTAATGGCAACTGCGATATAGGTGGCCATATTGCAACTTTATCAACTTCAATTAGAGGTTTAGGAACAACTCTTGTATCTAAAGAGATATGGGGACAAACTGGAATATTTCCTCCGCCAAGACCAGGGTGATGAGAGACACCACCAGGACCAGTGCCATGTCCACTATCTACGCCCTGAAAGAGAGCAGCACATCCAAGACCAGGTGCTAAAACATACATATTAGTAAGGGTTTCCGTATCTTTCGGTTGCTAAAGAAACAGTTTGAGCAGCTCTACTCAAATTGTGATACATTTTCATACTTCCCGATACACTCCAAGATTGACAACCAGGACCAAGTAAAGGAGAGACTGTAGCAACTGTGGTGGTATTAGTCGTAGTCTGATACGGAAGTTCGGTTTCTGGATCGACTTCTTCATCATCTGTTGTAGATGAACCAGTCACAGTAGCTGGAGTTGCTGGGGGAGCACATGCAAAATGAAGGCATCCCTCATCAACGGGAGAACATGATAACGTAATATTTATTGAGGTTTCCTTAGCAGGATCCGCTCGATATTGTCTAAGATGGTACTTAGTATAAGTAGATGCCCTTGGTAAATTTGCAAATGACCCCTGTACAGTCTCAATATAAGTTTCTTGATTGATAACAAACTCGGGAATTTGGTCTTGAATAATATCTTCAAGGTCTTGCTTGCGTTTTTCTACATCTCTTTCTCTCTCATCGGTAATCGTCTTCTTTATATTTTTTGGAAGTGGTGCATCGTTCAAATAGTCTAAATTATCTTGACGCTCCATAACCTCAAATATGGGGTCAACTGATTTTCTAGAATACCGAGATTGACCTATTTGCCCCGTTCTGTTACGATTCGGGTCTTTTCTCATTTCAATTGTAGGCACTGTTCCTGAGACATCAGTAAATTTATTTTGAGAATTGTACGTATCTTCAAATGAGTTAATCTCATCTTGAGTAACAGATGCATCATCAGTCTTAGGAATAGACTTGATATCCGCAATAAATCCATCAATTGCATCTTGACTATACCCATCATTAGCAACTCTAACATTGGAATTCAGTTGAACATTACTCACATACACCGTATTACCAACATTTTCCGCATAACCGCTGCCTGGGTCAAGAATTGCTAAGTCAATTAACTCTCCACCAAGGAAAGTTCCTTTAACTTTTGCAGTTTTTCCGCTTTCAATTGTAGGAGAAGTGACTGATAACTCAGGAATCCGCCCCAATTGGTCCCAACCGCTGCCTCCATCGACAATTGTGAATCCAGAAACACTACCATTTGTGATTTGTAGGTCAATATTTGGTTGAATTAACGTGTTATAGATGTCTGGAGCGTCTTTATTAATAGAACCAATCGCATATTGGATAGATTTGTTCAAAAATTGGTATTGTCCAACCAAAATTGCGCGGTCTACAATGCCAAAACCCGCTTTTGCGGTAATGACATGGTTGCGATTAGAGGTATATTGAGTCTCTTTGACAAAATCATCACCATCACCATCCAAGTAAAGGACATGATACGGAAAACTATCAATATTGGTGTGAAAAGTATGCGTAATTACATGCCCATTAATGGTATCTCCAGTCCTTAAGATATCAAATCCGCTCGATGATACAACAGCAGACACTGGTCCAGTACCATCAATCTTCAAATTAACTGTCAAATTCGTTGTAGAGTTGTCTGGATGCGTATGTTCGTACTCCAATAAGAAAACATCACCAATAGTATACCCTGTACCGCTTGATAAAATCTCTTCAACAATCCATTCAGTGCCAGAAAAAACAACAGGAGTAGTTGTATCATCAAAAATGGGTCGAATTCGCACTTTTATACGAAAACCAGTAACTGATTGACTAGAATTTAAATCGTAAATAACAAAGTCATCAAGTCCTTCGTCACCAGTTTGCCAAGGATTTTGAGAAGAAGTGTATGATATACCAACTTCTAGGTTTCCATCCCAAGAATCAATGTATGTTACTCCATCATATGACAAAGAAAGGTCATTTACACCATTAGGTAACTCTGTAGATAATTCATCATAAGTAAAAGCAAGCTTGTTACTAGTGGATCCAAATCCAAATAACGTAGGATGTGGACAGTCGGGGTCGCCCGTTAAATCTTCTTCAACAGTATATCTAAGATTTGTGGAAGCGGTATCACAGTAAAATGCTGTGCAAGGAACACATTCTTGAGTGGATTCGGTTTGTACACCCGTCGTAGGAGTGCTCTCTGGGTTCGTTGAAGTGCTGTCTGCGCTAGTTTCCCTAGTGATGATATAGTAACAGGGAGTACCGACGTTCCCAGCGTCGTCTGACGTGTCGTACAGGTATGCAAAGAAGGTGTCAGAGTAGTTGTAATCGAAAGATAATGATGCAGGAATATAATCCTGATACACTGTTCCTGAACCTAATGCATTAGAACACAAACTCCGAGAAAGTTTTCCACAGTTTGCTGAGGTTGGTTGACCCGCTGTACCCGACCCTCCAACACTTCCTGTATTAACAAATTCCTCTGAATAACCATACATTACAGCATTATCATCCCTACCAGGAATGTTGTAATTGCCATTACGAGATTCATTCTCAGGGTATTCCACATAATCGTAGGTTACACCCTCACCTGGAACATATGGAGAACAATGTGCAGAATTTACACTACCACCAAAAATGTTACAAATATTTGTGTTTCTAGTTTTGCAACCCATCGATACGTTCCTCTAATTTGATGATGCGACCATACAACTCATCGTAGTTTTGTTTCATATTCAAATAATCATCATAACCTTTTGGTTTGTAAAATACTTTATCTGGAGTTGGAAGTTCACTCACAAATTTTTCAATTGCTTCAAGTCTATTACCAACAGCAACTAAACATTCATTGATGGTATTCAATGATGTATAAACACCCTCCCATCTTTCAATTTCTTGTTTCTGTTCTTCTGTTAAAAAATCTTCTTCATTCATTTTGTTGTGCTTTCCTCAATGTAAATGCAGAACCATCTTCTGTAATATCATACTCTAACTCTGTGCCAACATCCCATCCCAGTTCCTCACATACTTCATATGGAATTGTGAGAATCAAATCTCCAAAATCATCTTCCTCTAAATGTGTTGTGAATCTCTGGGACATAACTCTACATACGATTAACTATCTGAGGATTGTCAGTGGGATTATCTATCTTCCACTCAACCCATAGTGTATATAGATAATTTGTATCTTGAGTAGCATACGCAGACGCATAATAGTCTGCACACTCGTACATACGAGGGTCTAGAAAGGACTCGTACCGAATTAACTGCTCA
>Ga0099849_1000635_pt1 | contig 16135 bp, 12 predicted proteins | sample CB_VirMetaG_4_FD_78177 | JGI IMG/M metagenome (GOLD analysis project Ga0099849, IMG submission 78177) | Freshwater to marine saline gradient viral communities from Chesapeake Bay - CB_1508_1M Viral MetaG | ecosystem: Environmental > Aquatic > Marine > Coastal | place: USA: Chesapeake Bay... | reverse complement strand
CGAGGCTGAAGCAGAAAAGTATCTCGCAGTACCGAAACTAGAGCAGCGGCTCAAAGAGCGATACGCTCCAGCGAAAACAGAGCCCGTGGCTGGGCAAGCAGAAGAAGAAGCTCAGGCTTCTGAAAAAAGGCCACCGAAAACATTAACAAATACCCAGGTGCAAAGGGCACCAGGGGATAAGCCCAAGAAGCTTAGCCGCCAGCAGTCTATTGATTTGCTGGTTAATAAGTACGGGTCTAGTCTGTTTCGCTCGGAGTAAGTTGAACTTGCTCCGATAAGGAGTAAGTTATGGCAACTTCATTAAATCTCGACAACGTCACCCAGGCGCTGAAGGAGCACTACAAAGCCCTCACCGTCAAAAACATGGTCTATAAGGACAACCCTTTTCTCGCCCTCGTAAACAAATATGAGCAATTCGGCGGTGAGAATATGCCGATTCCAACTCAGTACGGAATCGCAAACCGACGTTCTGCTACTTTTGGAACCGGGCAACTTCTTAATACCGCAACCAGTCTCGCCCGCTTTGTGATTACCCGTGTGAAAGATTACTCATTCGCTAGCATCACTGGCGAAACCATCAAGGCTACTGAAGGTAATGCGGACGCATTCTTGAAGTATGCAACTCTTGAAATTGACGGCGCTATCCAGTCACTTACTCGCTCAATCGCGGTAGGCATGTACGGAGACGGCACCGGTAAGCTCGGTGATATTAAAACTGGTGGCCTCCCAGACAACACTGACGGGACAGGCAAAACTTTGACACTAGAAAACCCTGAAAGCGTGACCAACTTTGAGGTTGGGATGGTTTTGAAGTTTGTTCAAAGCGTGGCTCATGCTCCTCGTGCTGACACTTATACCATCACCGCTGTAAACCGTGACACCGGTGTTCTTACTGGTACCATCGCGAGTTCTTCTGGTGCGGCTGCTGACACTGACTTCGTTGTTCAAACTGGTGACTACGTTGCTGCTGGCGGGGATGCTGATGGCAACCCAATGAAGATCTCTGGTCTTGAGGCTTGGATTCCAGCCGGAACCCCAGCGAACCTTTTTGGTGTAACTCGAACTGCTGACCGTACTCGTCTTGCAGGCGTTCCTTTTGATGGTTCTTCGCAGCCAATCGAAGAAGCCCTTATCGGTGCGGCAAGTCGTCTTGCTCGTGAAGGTGGCTCACCAGACGTCTGCTTCATGGATTACACTCAGTTTGCAAACCTTGAGAAAGCTCTTGGTTCAAAGGTTGTTTACGACAAAGTAAGCAGCGACGACGCTGATATTGGCTTCCAAGCTCTCAGCATCATCGGACCAAAAGGACCAATCAAGATTGTTGCTGACCAGAACTGTACTCCAAACGTTGCATACATGCTTCAGATGGATACCTGGACACTCAACAGCCTTGGCGCTGCTCCACATATCCTTGATCTTGATGGCAATCGTATGCTTCGTGAAGCATTGAACGACGCTTACGAAGTCCGAGTTGGTTTCTACGGAAACCTTAGCTGCAATGCACCAGGATATAACAGCCGCGTCGCTCTAGCATAAGGAGAGTGAAAGATGGCTAACAGAACTTTTCAAGACGTACAGGCGGTGCATCGAGAAGTGAAAATTTTCTCATGTGCTGCTCTTTGCGGGTCAGGGAGTCCAAACGTTACCTTGTTTCAAGGTGACCCAACTCCTGTATCAGGCACTACGCCAAATGCGATTGGAGCAACAGCAAGTTTTAGCGGCGCTGTGCTTACAATTAACCTGACAGACAACTACAACGCTCTTTTGAGTGCGTTTGCACAAGTCAAAGATCCGGCTGGAGCTAGTGGCGCTATTACTCAAGTTATTTCTGTTGCAGAAACAGTTGCGAGCAATGGCCAGGTTTTGTTGACCTTTGATGATGTACTCAGCACAGGTGATGAAGTCTACGTAACGCTGTTCCTTAAGAACACCAGCGTAGAGCGATAACCATGAAGGGCAAGGGCAAAGGTCTTGCGGTCATGATTCTGGAGAAAGCCAAAGGCAAAGATGCTGAAGGCTCTTCAGATGATGATTACAGCAAGGCAAAAGAAGATGCGGGAAAACGTATGGCTATGGCCATCAAGGAAGAAGACGGCAATGCGTTCGTCGAAGCTCTTGATGACTACTTAGACATGCGTGCGTAAGGAGTGGGGCAATGGCGACGTTCACTGAGTCTGATTTAAGAACCCGTGCGCGTCGCCGCGCCGACATGGAGAATAGTACCTTCGTAAGTGACGCGGAGATTCAGGACTACCTGAACTCAAGTATCTCCGAGTTGCATGACTACATGGTCAAAAGTTACGAAGACTATTTTGTCTCTGAGCAAACATATAGCGTCCCCATTGCGACCGGGGGCGCTAACCTGCCAGATGACTTTTACAAGGCTTTGGGCGTTGATTATGATTCCGGTGGAATTACATCGACGCTCAAGGCTTACTCCTTCTCTGAGCGCAACGTCTACAATACGCCCTATGCAGTCATCGATCGATTGGCTGAGCCAATGTATAAGGTCGAGGGGAACAAGATTAAGCTTATCCCCAACAACTCACAGTCTGGCACCATTACTCTTTACTATGTCCCGCAGGCGACGCAGTTTTCGTCTACGGTCACAGAGATTGAGAATGTAATTCCAGGCTATGAGGAATACGTGGTTGTAGCGACTGCAATCCGTATGCTTATGAAAGAGGAGTCTGACGTTTCTGCTCTGGAGCGTGAGCGTCAGCAACTCGCTAGTCGTATTATTCGAGCTATCTCGCCGCGTGATGCCAGTGGCTCGTTTGCTATTCGCGATGTTCGCAAGGGTCGATTTAGAGACGACTTTATTCTTCGCTACTAGGGGGTGATACATGGCTAACTTTGTAAGCCAGTTTCAACTGAGCGATGAGGCGACTAATCTACAGCGCGAGATTCAAGACTTTGCAGATACCATCACGAGTTCTGCAATCATCGAAGGCCAGCTCATAAAAGATGTTGAGCTTGATGCCTCTCAAGAAAACATCGTAACGCATTCGCTAGGTAGAGCGATCCGTGGTTATATAGTAACTGGGAGAAACGCAAACTCAGTTATCTATGACAGCCTTAAAGCAAACCGCCGCCCTGATAGGCAGTTTGTGGTTAAGTGCTCGGCGGATGTAACCGCTAGCTTTTGGGTGTTCTAATGGCGCTAAAGAAACAAACACTATCAATCCCTTTCACTCGTGGCTTAGACCAGAAGACTTCTGAGGCCACTGGAGAACCGGGGACTTTATCGTCAGCCAAAAACATCACGATGGACAAGGCGGGCCTTATCTCAAAGAGAAAAGGTTTTGAGACCTTTCGCGATTCATCGACAGTCATTGGCGACACTGTGCCAAAGGGTAAGTCTCTCACTTTCACCACTGGCGCAAACATCTACTCTTACGATGAAGATTTGCTCGTTGCAGATGGTGGCAGACTTTACCACAAGTCCGGCGATACAGGTCTGCAAGATGCAGGGGCTTTGATTAATTGCACGTATTCTCGAAGTCAGATTTACTCTGATGAGTCCAAGAAGATTGGCCAGGTTCGTAGTGTTAGGGTTACTCGGTCAGGCATTGATTATGATGTGATGGCGTGGGTTCAAATTGAGCCGATAAAGTTAGCAGACTATGAGGTGTGTATTGCTGTTCGAGATGTAAAGTCTGGAGCTTTCTACAGAAAACCTTACGTGGTTGAAACTATAGCTAAAGACTCAAATCTTGCGGATATTAACCTTTGGTCAGTAGCCCCGTCTATTCATCTTGTAAAGGTGACAGATAATAAGATTATTTTAGTTTACAAATTAGGGGATGCAACAACCCTGACGCCAGATATAAAGTATGTTTTTATACCTGACTTTCCTACGGTGGCATTTAGCGCATCGTCTATCCTTCCAATCTCTGTATCCTCTTCACTCTCGAATCTTAACAATACGGCAACCTGTATCGATGTGGCGTTAAGCAATGACAATGCTTCATTATTTATGGCTTACTATACACAAGCCGCTGGTGCGGGGACTGCTGGAGGAGTTCAAGCTCCAAGAATAGCCAAGTTCACGATTGGAACAAACACTTTAACATTTGGATCGGAACAAGAAGTATATAGGACCGTTGGTCCAAATGTCTCTTTTACGAATCATGCCCGGGATAATTATCTTTACGGCAATGGGTACATACCTGGAATATCTTTGCACGCCGCTGAAGGGGACTTGCTTCTTTGTTTTAACGCAAGTGGGGCGAGTACGTACCCAAGACTTAGGATTAGCATTTGGTGCGTAAAGATATCAGAGGCGCTTAGCCAGACAGATGACGCATTTCAGGATGCTAAACTTCAGAATAAAGTTTTAGCCAACGGGGGGTTCGTCACAGGCGCTTTTGGGACTAAGGGATTTATTACCGCCATCCAGGGGAACTCTAACAGTCTGACAAAATCTTACGGAGTAGAGGATAACAACTTTGCTTCTTCTCGATATAGAACAGGCACTTCGGGGTCAGGTTATACCTATTATGGTGGGTTAAAGATAAAGACTTACGATCTAACTGGTTCTCATCACGGGGCGATTAGCCCTGCGACCGGCGAACAATACGTCAGGATATATTCTTCGATAGCTTCTGGCGGGACAACAGATACTCCCTCTGCTCTTGGATGGATAAGATGGAGTGATAAGACAGGTAGCGGCGGCAACAAGGAAGTTTATTTAAGTATTGTCGAGCCGGGGGCGGGGTTTGAATACGATGATGCTACGGGGATTATAACTTCAGGGGAGCAGCTAATTGCTCAACTTTGGATAAGATCACAAATTGGGGGAACATGGTTTACCATACCTGCGAATACTCTTGAGGCAGATGATTTCCCCATAGAGAATGTGCGAGCACCTTTTCACGAAATACTTCATCTTGATTTTGACGGAGATATGTCTGGCTTTGACTCAGTTACTTCTGTGCATCAAAATGCCACCGTGGTGTCTGCCCCTATGGTCGTGACAGCGGCAGGAAATACAGAGATACTTGTTGCCGCAAGCAGAACTAATGACAACATAGGCGACGCAAATAGCTTTGAATTCTTAACTGATGCAGATGGCGTAATCCATGGAACAGGCATCACCGGCAATTCATCAAATAATGTTACTTCTGAATACGCAAGTATGAATGAAAACATTTGCCGTCTTTTGGACTCGGTTTCTTCGGTGGAATTAATATCAGGAAACTTTGAGTACTCGACCAATACGCTTGTAAAGACTTTCTTGTCTTCTTCTGATAATTCGGCAGCAGGCTATATTAAAAGCCATGAGCAGATATTCTCTCCTGCAAGGTGTGTCGTTAATCTATCGCCTGATCGATCACTTCCAGGAATCAATGGCGGCACATCGTTTCTTATCGGGGCAGGTACCCTTTTTTCTTACGATGGTGAAGAGCTTGTAGAGAATGGGTATTACGAGTCTCCTTCGATTAGAAGCATTGTTGCAGTTTCTACATCTGTAGATTCTCGACTCACAGCGGGAGAGTTTTACTCGTACTCAGTGGTCTATGAGTTTGTTGATAAGAATGGCAACCTTCACGAGTCTCCTCCATTGGCAGCGGTTGAAGTGCAAACTGCGACAAACTTTGAGTCTGTTGCTCTTCGGATACCGACGTTTGACGCAACCCGTAAAAACGCCAATCGCATATCTATCTATCGAACCCGAGAGAATGGCCCTGTATTAAAGAAGATTGTTTCGATTGAGCCATCGGCCTATCAGAAGAGCCTCGGCTACATCGACTACATTGACCTTGGCGAGTCAGAAGAAGATTTCAATAATCTGCCAATCCTCTACACGACTGGCGGATTGCTCGCGAACAATCAACCGGGTAGTGTCACCGACCTGTGCGAGCACAAGGGTCGCATCATCGCAGCGACTCCGACTGAGTATGTGATCTTCTCAAAGGTTAACTCTCCAGGGTTTGGCTACTCGTTCCCATTGCCTTCGTTTGTCATAGATTTGCCGGTTGATTCTAGCTTAATTACGGCAGTGGAGAGTAATCCTAACTTTTTGACAGTCTTCACCTCTGATGATGTGTTTGTGGTCTCAGGTGACGGCCCAAACAACTTAGGTGTTGGTGCCTTTACTCGGCCCAATCTGTTGGCAGGCAGCCAGGGCGCAATCAAGGGCAGTCCCCACATCTCGACCGTCTTCGGCACTTTCTATGTGTCTGAGCGTGGCATTTATTTGATCGCTCCTAATGGTCAGATTCAGTATATCGGCGCAGCGGTGGAAGACTTGGTTGATGAGAGAACAATCAAAGCAATCGACTACTTTGACGCGACCAATGAGATTAGGTTCCTTTGCTCGACTGGTGAGTTTACTAGTGACTTTACAATTATTTGCTACAACACCGTGTTTCAGCAGTGGTACTCGTGGGAAATAGACAAAGACTCAAGCCAGACAGCAGTTGGCCAGTGCTCATATTCTCCCACCGGCGTAACGTCTGAAAGATATCATAACATCTTGCTCTCTGATGGTGAAATTCTGCGCCAAGGGACCGGGTATACAGATCGAGCTGCGGCTGAACAGTATGATATGGACTTCGAGATTAAGAACATCTCGGCGGCAGGATTGCAGGGCGCACAGCGCATCTATCGCTTGATGGCTCTTTATGACTATCATTCATCAAGTGCTCTAAATATTACGATTACAAACGATTACAAATCGACAGGCGGCGCATCTTCAACTGAACAACATATTCTTGTCCTTGGCCCAGACTTTGAGCAGGCATTGGTCCATCTTCGCAATCAGAAAAGCACAGCAATAAGGGCTCGTTTTGTTGTCGCTGCGTCGGGTCAGGGTATATCGTTTAATGGTCTAGCATTGCAGGTTGGTGTAAGACCTACCGCATTCAAGAAGCCCGCAGCGCAGATAGCACCGGAGGCATAAGATGGCACAGACAAAAGCAGCGCAGTTCAGCAACCGGCCACCTTCACAGTCTATGCTGCCTACTGGCGGAAATGTCGCTCAAGCGGCTATGCAGGCGGGTGCATCGGGTGTCCCTATTGAAATGCTCCTCGCACCTTCTGAAAGACAACTGCGTCAACTGGGCGCAGAGGCTCAGAAAGAAGAAAAGATAGCGGGCGCTAAAGAAAAACGTGCGATCACAAGCGAAGCCAAGCTCGAACAACTTAGGCAAAAGCCTGAGCAAATTAGAGCGGCCAGCAGAGAAAAGATTGAGCGTGCTTTTGGGGCAGGCGGTATTGGACTTGGTCGTCAGTTGCTTGCTGCTGAACTTCAAAAGCGCAAAGAGATTGAGGCGCAGAACAAGGCAGAGCTTCGTCAGGCGGCAGGCAAAGGGCAGGATGCTTTCTTTGAGTTCTTGGAAGCAAACCCTGATATGCAGTTCGACGCCAAGACTCTTAACGAGGCATATGGTGCTATTCCTGGTGTAGCGAAAGAAAGAGCACTTGCCAGAGAAGCATTTAAGCAGACTCCGGTAGATTTTAGTCGTGGCGAAGATTACCGCAGGGCTTTGGCTCAAAGGGCTCTTCTGGAATCGCCAGAGATGCAAGCAGAGGCAGCACTTCGTAGTTTAGTGCCAATGGACCAGCGGGCTCCGGGGGTATATCGGCCTGAGTTCCGGCAGCCTCAACTTAAGCCACAAGATATCAATGCGCAGGCTCTGCAAGATATGATGGGTGCGCGTGCCGCCAGTCAGGTAAATCTTGGGGCTCTTGAGTTGGCACAGTCCCCGGAGAGCATCCTTAATCCGGCGGGCTCTCGTGCAGTTGGCGCTGCTGCGAAGTCTTTGCGATTGCGTGAAGGCGCAGAAGGCGCAGAGGTTTTGGAAGTGCAGAAGGCAATCAGTGCTTTGCCTGGGTTTGAGACAGTAGAGTTAATCCCTGGCGTCTATGATGAAGCAACGAAAGATGCGGTTCGAGCATATCAAAGATCTAGGGGCTTAGATGCCGATGGTGTCCTTGGCCCAAGAACATACGAAAGCCTTTTCATTGATTTATATCGATTAGCAGAGAGTCAGGAGTTAGATGCTCTTAATCAGGCGGCGATGCAAAGCAGAGCAGTCCAAGCCAACGAGCAGCAAAGAGCAGCCGCTGCTGCTCGACAACTTCAGCAGTTAGGTGGATATGCCCTTCCTAATCAGCAGCAAGATCTAGTTCGCAGAATACTTGGAGGCATGTAATGGCATTTCTTGGTGGAATTACAGACATGATCGGGAGTGCTGTTGGTGATGTTGCCAGTGGTATAGGTAGCGGGATTATGGGAGGATTAAGAAGTGCAGGAAGTGCGCTTGCTAGCCCATTTACCTACGACCCTCCGCCAAACCCTTATGACTCTGAAGGCTTTACTCAGCGACAGGCTCAGCGGGCAAAGAGGCAGCGTGAAGAGATAGCTCGTTTACGAGCAGGCGGCGTTTCCGAAAAAGGCCAACAAGTAATCAGAGAAGGTCGAGAGATTGCTGGCCAGGTTCGTGGCGCAGCAAAACAGACTAGAGGTTCTCTTGGTGGCACAGCTCAGGAAGCAGGCGAGCGTGTTGGTGGCCAAATTATGATGGGCGCAAGAGGCCAAGAGCAAGATGTTAGCCAAGAGGCGCTTGAGCAAAAAGAAGAGCAACAGGAAGCTTTAGAGGATATTGGCGAAAGTCAGAAACTCGGATACGCGGCCACAGTGGCGCAGGGCGAAGAAGCGCAAAAGCAATCAAACGTAGGGATGCTTACCCAATTAGCGAGTGCTGGCATCATGGCATTGGCCATGTCCGATAGGCGCATCAAGTCCAATGTTCGTGATGGTTCTAAGGATATTGAGCAGATGCTAGACGCACTCAGCCCTAAAACGTACAATAAACTCGGCAGAGAAGAGACGGGAGTTATGGCGCAAGATTTAGAGCGCACTCCGGGGGCGGGCATGGTGAAAGATCTTGGCGGCATCAAAGGCATTGCGATGAGTCCGACTGAGACATTGGCTATTGCCGCATATCAGCAAGACAAGATGAATGAGCAAGAGGAGCGCATTAAGGCGCTTGAGGAGATGCTCAAGAAGAAGCGGGGCTAAGTATGGCTATAGTTGATATAACTGAGAACCCAATTCCCCCGTCGATCGAAGGTGAGCAGTATGCTAAGCAAGACGTTCTTGGTCAGACTGGCGCAGACTATGGCTCTACAGAAGTTTTCGCGCCCGACGTTCCCGAAGTAGATGGGCCAAAGAGTTATGAAGAAATTCTTAATGAAGAGCTTCAGGCTTACAAATCTGGCAAAGCAAGCCAACTTCAATCAATTAGGGTTCCAAGAGTTGGAGTTAGGTACTTAGACCCAAGCAAGTACGATCTTCAGGCTGAAGAAAGGTTTTTGCGAGACGAGCAAGCCCGGATTCAAGGATTAGAGCAACCTGGGTTTTTAGATGCAGCACAAAAAGAAGCCGATGAGTTCAAAGCATTGGCAGACCAGTCTAGGGCCGCGCTTGATTCATGGAAGCCCGCTCGAACTGGTGCATACAAGACGTTTACAGACAGAGTACTCTCAGCATTGGTTGTTGGTCTTGGCGAGGTTGGCAGAACCTTAACCGGCGGCAAGAATGTCGGCCTTGAGATGCTTAACAAGATCATAGATGACGAAGCACGAAGGCAACAGCAAGAGTATCAAAAGCTCAGAGAGAGAGCGAATACAGACCAAAATGCTTACGCTCGGTCGATGAATGTTCTTCGCAATGAGCGAATCGCATTTGAGAATACAAAGGAAAGATTGTTCAAAGAAGCGTCTCAGATAGGTGCATCGATCGGCAAGCAAACCGGCGCATCGATGAACTTAGACAAGATCAACACTGAGATTGCAAATAGGGCCAGTGCCGCTCAAGCCAAGATTGCAAGCGAAACTCAATTAGCTGCAAGTAAACTCGCAGATCAATACAGTGCTGCTGATATTATTGATGTGAAGATGCGCAAGAAGTTTCAAGATGACATGGATAAGTCTTCTGCACTCAAACGTGAGGTTGGTACTGCTTTAAGGAATTTTGAAAAGTATCTGGGTGGAAAATCTCCTACAGAATTTCTTAGCGTTCGGGACAAACTTGCAAAAGATCTCGCTCAGTGGGCAAAATCTTCTGACGAAGAGAAGCTTAATTTTGGCGAAAACGTTTTGAAAGGTGTTTTAATCGCAGCGGACCGCCAGTTTGGCGCTCTGGTTGATTTCTACAATAAAATTTCTGCCATTGCTTTTGGTGCTGCCTCAGAAGGTCAATCTGCATCATCTATCTCGAACAAAGACGTGCAAATTTTCATCAACCTTCTTGCCTCATCTGGCGTCAGCAATAAGCAGATTTATGATTACATGAAGCATTTAGAGAGAAAAGCAGGGGCGGATTACTTTAGGTCTAAAACTACTTTTGACACCTTGAGTCTTGGTTTAGGTCAAAGAGTTTATGATCGAATCATGCAAGACGATCAAAACTTTTACGATCAGAACTACCTTGATCAATTTCAGGCGACTAGATAATGGCAGAACAACCACCAAAGCCCGAGTATTACTACTTTGAGCATGATGGTAATGCTTACACGGTTCCGTCAACCGACACGGAAGCCCTGCAAAACTTTGTCTATCGTCTTGGCGCTAAGCCAATCTCAGAATACGACAAGAATGTTTTGGTGGAGCGTCGCAATTTGCGAGACGCGGGTGCGCTTGGTTACCTAGAAGCAGGTGCTCGCGGTGTAGCCTCTGGCCTCACTTTATCGACAAGCCAGTTTCTTGGTGACCCTGTAAGGCAGAAGGCAATCACCGAAGAGTTTCCAGGGACTTTCTACGGTACTGACATTGCGACAAGCTTAGCAACATCGATCCTTAGTAGTGGCGCTACTGCTGCCGCAAAGGGCGCTGTAACTGCTCCGAAGCTTTTGGCAGAAGGTGCCGAGGCTGTAGGTGCCAGAGCACTGCTCGAGTCTGGTGAGAAAGTCGCAGCAAGGACCGCAGCCCAAGAAGCAGGTCAAGCTCCGCTCGGTCAGTTTCTCCCAGTTACTTCTCGCCAACTGGTTGCGCGTGAAGCCGGAGAAGAAGCGGCTGAAGAAGTTGCGGAAGCAGGTGCTCGAATTGGTCTGCGTGATATAGCAGAGAGAACCCTTCCGGGTATGGTCACCCGTGGGGTCGAAGGTGTGACCAACAAGATACTGGCAAAAGCAGCAGGCGACAGCGTTCTTGAGAGCGCGATTCGCACCGTGGCACCGTATACTGTCCCGGCAGCCCTTGAGTCTGGGATCTATGGCTTTACCCAGGGCATGGCCGACCAATACCTAAATGACCCGTATTCTTCAGATGCCGTGCTCGCGGCAGCAGGTCTTGAGGCTGGATCAAGCGCATTCTTGTTTGGTGGAGGCGTTGGCTTAGGTTTAACTGGAACCATCACCACAGCAAAGCTTACCCCCGCAGCAATTACTAAAACCGCCAAAGCCATCTACAAGCCACTGGCAGATAACTTCGGTGATAAGTTTGCATCGGGTCTTGGCAAGTTTGTGGCCTCGGAAGACCCACGAGTACAGAAAGCATTCACGGAACAACTCACCGGCATTCTTCAGTTCAATGATGAGGCTCAAGGGTTTGCTGCCAAGATGCAGCGGCTTCAAGACCAAATTGCAGACATGCGAGACCGTGGTGTTGAGCAAGCAGTTATCGCTAAGACCTACGACGATGAAATCAAAGCCCTTCGGCTTGATAAAGCAGAACTTGATGCGAAGTCTAAGCAGGCTGCTAAATCTCTTAAGGGTCTGCAAGAAACGCTTTCAGAGCAGCGCAAGGGCATTGAGAAAGAGTTAGGGCTTCAGCAGCAGGAGTTGCTTGCTGGCGTGGCGGAAGATCTACAAGAGGCCCTTGCTAGTCAAAGAAGCTTAGCAGCGTTCTTTGGTGATACTACGACCAAGAGCGGCACTAAGTCAGTCAGCAAAGTCGATGCAGCGATTCGTGAAAATCTAAAAGATGCGTCTCTTGATTACAATGCGATCTTTCAAAACGTCAAAGGACCAAACGGTTCACTTCGTGCTGCTGTTAACGAGCTAGAGTCCGCCGCAACTGAGGCCGCTGCTCGGGGTTCTGCGGAGATATCGCAATCTTTGAAGAATGCAGCTCGTGAGCTTGATAACTTTTCAAAGCTAGATATCCCGGTCGAAAGAGACAAGTTAATCGAGTTCTACCTAGAGCAGCGCCGCGCTTTGCGCCGTGCTGATTTGGACATAAGCAGAGCCGATGAACTAGCGAAAGCAACTAAAGGCGCTGAGCGCATGAAGCTTAGCGATACCTTTGGCGCTATGGGTAGATACAGAGCTTATACCAGCAGCCCAGAAGTATTCGGTAAGGCAGGCAGACTTGAAGGGGCACGGTCTTCTATTCAACGCGCTTTGATGGGGCTTCGTCTTCCAGACAAGGCTAAGCGGGGCAAAAGAAAGGCTGACCCGTACACTGTTATCAGCGCCGATGATCTTCAAAAGACCAGCGACCTTCTTAATCGGCAACTCGATAGTATTTCGGACTTTATTGACGAAGGTGCCCTGAAGGGGCTTCGCGATGCTGTTGGCCGCATCTCCGCAGCAGCAGGAAAAGCTACTAAGAAAGTCGAATCGGTAAACGAGTTCAATCGTGTGGCCAATGAGTTAGGCGCTCTACTTGGCAAAGGCAAAAACGCTGCACTGCCCAAGGGGACACAACTTCAGGACTTGGTTTCTGGTGCTCAAATTGAAGAGGCCATGCAAGGGCACTTCGATGAGATCCTTGGCACTTTCAACAGAGCAGTTGATGAGGCCAAGACTGTAGACGAATTCACTGATGCTATGCAGGCTATTTCTGACGATATCCTGTTTGCAAGACGGAAGAGCCAAGAGGCCACGCGGCTTAAAGACGACTTTATTAAGCGGGCTCAAGACCCAGATATCGACCCAGATATTCAGGCGCTACTGAGTTATCGGTCAGGCAAAAAGGGTGTTGATGGTGTCGGTGCCTTCGTCATGGCCAATCTCTTAGGCATTCCCGAGGAGTTTGTAGCTGCCGGTCTAGGGGTAAGCTCTGCGCGAAACAATCCGCTATCCTTCTTGAATGGTGTGGCTGCTGTTGCCAGTGCCGCAAACAAAGCAGACCAGAAAGCCACTCAGATGGCCAAGAAGGCGCTCAACATCGTGACTGACCCCAACGCTCCACCGATGAAGCTCAAGAAACGCCAGTCGGTGATGGGCAAACTTATCGGTCTGCCGACTGGTATTAGTAATGCTGACGGAAGCATAAATGAGAAAGAGTTTGATAAGGCGGTCAAGAAGGTTCAAGAGTACCAAGCAAACCCTAAGAAACGAGAGGCTTTGCTGACAAAGATTGATTCGCCATATCCTCAGTTTAGTGACTTCGCCCTGAGCACTAAAACCAAAATTACCGTTGCCGTGGACTTCCTTAATTCGTTGGTGCCTATTCCGCCGCCACCGCCACCATTTCAGCGAAAGGAATACGAAGTTCCTACTGAAGTGAAGCGCAACTTTGCGGCAGCAGTCGATCAAATCAATGACCCAGAAGGTCAATTTTTTAAGGAGCTGTCTCAGCGTACAATCAGTGAAGATGCGATGACTCCGATGCGAGCGGTCTATCCTGACCTATATGCTCACTTGCTTACGAAGACGGTGGAAGTGTTTTCATCGTCAAATGTCGAGATACCATTCTCCACGAGATTGGCGCTCGGTTTTACCATTGGGCCGGATATGATTCCAGCGATGAATCGAAGCCTAACCATGATGATGCAGCAAAACATTTCACAACCACTCGCTGGCCAAGAGCAGCCTAGTGAGGTTAAATTTAGACAAGGAGCGGGCAAGGTTTTGGCTGACGCGCATATGACTCAGACCGATAGCTTGCTTAGCGTATAAAGGGGGCCTGATATGGCAGTTACAGTAGGAACAATTGAAGGCAGTATTTACGAGGGCCAAATAGCCAAGAAGGTGACTCTTACTGGCAGTGGCGCAGCAACTAATCTCGATATTAAGGTTGATGCCCAAACGCCACCAAACTATGCCATCTTCACGTCTCAACGTCAGAGGCAGCTAACTGTGGCCATTAAAAACAATAGCTCTACCACGATCGACGATGTGAAAATTGTTCGAGTATTTCAAGATGGCACCGAGTCTGTAGAGTCAGAGTCCGCTGGACCTTTTGGCGATGGCGACGGACCAACGTTTGTATTCTCGTACAATATCCCAAAGTTTTTTGTGCGACTGGATGCTGCTGGCGCAACTAACTTTTTCATCGAAGTAGACAACGGGGGCGTCTCATGACCCAGACAGTTGTTAATGTTCCTGCTGTTGCCGCTGGCGGCAAGATGGGTGAGGGTGACTTTTTCAGCACCACTGCCGGAGGCAATATCACCATCGACTTATCTAACGGCTACTATCAGCGCATCACTTTAAACGCGGCTATTACCGACGTGGCTTTCTCTGCGGTGCCTGCTGATGAGGGGCGCTCGGTGGTTGTGGATTTTATTCAGCCTAGTTCTGGCACGACCTACGGCGCATCATTCCCTGGCATCAAGTTCGACTCTGGTATTGCACCGACACTGAGCACCGGCAATAGCGACATAGACCGCATTGCTTTTGACCTGGTTAACGATGGCTCGACCACTACCGAATACGGCCACGTTCTCGGCTTGGACATGCAGTAATGGCACCGCCTAAAGACATAGCCAGGAGCTATCCCAAGCGCGGCTTGACGGCGGATGTAGGGTTTCGGAGTGAACCTAAGTTTTGTGGTGATGGGTCGGTAAAGCTTGATGGCTCAACACAAGGGGCAACATCGGCGACAAGCTACAGCGCGGCAACGTCGGGGGCTAAAACCACTCTTGCATGTTGGGTTAACCCGCGCGATCTAAGCGGCTCAAATCGAACCATGGTCGGCAACTGTGTAAACAATGCGACAGACAACATGGCGCTCTATCAGACCGGCACCAATGAGATGGACGCGATTATTTACTACGGTTCGGGACTGAACCTTAAATTTGCCGCGAAAAATTTAGATGAAAACCGATGGTACTTTGTGGCGGCTACGTTTGACTATGACGCGACCACGTTCAAATTCTATGTAGACGGTGTTGAGTTTTCCGACACGCCTTCCTTGGGCTATGGTGGCACGGCGGGTCTTTTTGAGATTGGCTTTCGGGACGATTCAGGCGGTGATATTCAACACGTAAACGCCAACTTCGCCCACGTTATGATGATTGAAGATGTGTTGACTCAAAGCGAGATTGTCGAGTTGATGCGTGATACCAGTTACGCGAAGGCGCAAACCTTTGGCACGGTGAATCGGTACTACGTTCTTGATGCCGACTTTAACGATTCCACCGGATCGCACAATGCGACCAGCGTAGGCTCCCCATCCTTCACCGTAGACCGCCCCCAGCTCCCACGCGGTCTCGATTTGGCACGCGGCGCGGCAATGGCGCGAGTGTATACGGGACGAGCGGTGGATTTTGATGGGTCGGCGGATTACTTGCGCAACTCTGCAACGGTACCCTCTATCACTGGTGCAGGCGCTCAGGCGAGCATATGCGCCTGGGTTAACTTTGACAGTGCATCCGGCGGCATTCGAAATATTGCGAGCTTCTGCAATACTGCAAACGACGACGGGATAGTTATTTATCAAAACAACGCAGAAATAGGCGTAGCAGTATTCAACAACGCGCCGACAGTTCGAGAGAAAGCGTTGACCAGTGTGTCAACGAGTAGGTGGTTTTTCGTTGTAGGAACTTGGGACAAAGATACAGCAAGTCAAAAGGTCTACGTCGATGGCGTGCGGGGTTCTGGGAACATGTCGGTTGGCATCGGCATTGAAGCAGGAACCGACATTGGAGCGCGTTCGTCTGCAACTCCTCAGTATTATTTCGACGGTCAAATTGCTGGCGTCAAATACTTCGACGTAGAGCTAACCCAAAACCAAATCCGCGAGCTATACCATAACCCCGAGCAAGTCTTACCCACTGGCGTTAGTGCTAGCAATCTGCGACGCTACTACCCGCTCAGCGATTACAACGACGCGACCGCTGGCGGCATGGGTGGTCGATACTTCCAAGACATGGGCGCAGATGGCGAACCAGCGGAAGACAAGGGGTCATCCTCTATGGCCTTCGCTCAACCGGTACCGTGTCCACAACTGGGAT
>Ga0099849_1000633_pt1 | contig 16146 bp, 33 predicted proteins | sample CB_VirMetaG_4_FD_78177 | JGI IMG/M metagenome (GOLD analysis project Ga0099849, IMG submission 78177) | Freshwater to marine saline gradient viral communities from Chesapeake Bay - CB_1508_1M Viral MetaG | ecosystem: Environmental > Aquatic > Marine > Coastal | place: USA: Chesapeake Bay... | reverse complement strand
TTAGAAGGTATTAGAAGGTATTAGAAGGTATTAGAAGGTATTAGAAGGTATTAGAAGGTATTAGAAGGTATTAGAAGGTATTAGAAGGTATTAGAAGGTATTAAAAGAATTAATACCTTATTGATTCTCATTTACACAACATTATTGAGAATCATTAAAATACACACACATATTTAATCAAACATTAGCTAAAAAGTGTCGCAGAATACAAAATCACCAAAATTAACCACACATTGCAATACATCATATCATACCATACTATATAACACTGTATCATACCTTGCAATAGATAATGTCAAGAGGAACCATCTATCTCATTCTCAACAAGCAAACAGGTGAAAAATACATTGGAAACACCACACTTGCAATGAATAAAGAATGGGTCTACCACATAGATCGTTCGAAAAGAATGTCTTCCGAACCATTACATAAGGCATTAAGACAATACGGAACTCACAACTTTATGATAAAGGAACTGGACACCTGTGATGAGAACCTAATTGAAGAGAAGATGAACTACTGGATACAACAATATAAACCAGAATACAATCCTTTAAAAGAAGAAGTTATAACAATAGAAGAATATAAACCCACACTACAACCAAAAGAAAAAAAGAAAGTTAATACCTCAAACCTAATACAATGGAATGAGAATACAAGGGGAGATGGTAAGAAACTTGGATTAAAGATAAGAGGAAAGAACCTAGAAACAGGTATATGCACTGAATATGCAAGCGCAAGAGAAGCAGCAACTCAAGTGACAGGCAATCCAAGAAACAATTCAAACATCCTACTTGCTGCAAAGACAGGTAGAACTGCATACGGACATAAATGGCAAATATTAGAAGAAAAGAAAAAGAAAAGAGCAGTGTTTGGTGTCGATAAAAGAACAGAGATGATTGGTCCCCGTTGTGAAAGTGTTAATGCCGCAGTTCGTCTTTTTGAAGGCACCGATAGAAATGGGATTCTTAAGAGCCTGAAGAATCCAGGACGTTATAGTTGGAAAGGTTATTGGTGGTTCTATGGATAAATTACCACTTATCAATCGGACAAGTACTTGCACTGAACTTAGTCTTATGATCTAACCAACAACCACACTTCTTACATCTTTCTTGCCTTGCACTAAAGAACTCACACTTCTTACAAATATCCATTCTCTCTTTCTTAGTGGCATCATCAACAAATACATTCAGACTACCTTCCTGAAAAATGTCTGTTGCCATCTCAAATACAAACTTTGAGAGATTATTTAATTGTTGATCTACTGAAGGAAACTCTTCCTTATGATTATCTTGTGTCATTGTTTATTGTCCTAAATGAAACCAACCTGTTACAACATATTTCGTACCTTTCAGAACTAATCCTCCACGATGAGCATGAGTCATTCCAGCAGGCCAGATGAGTAGTGTTCCTTTAGAAGGATTAATTCTTTTCTTATAATATAAAAACTCCGTCTCTCCTCCTTCATAATCATCATTCAAATAAACCATCCATACAAGAGATCGTTGACAATGAGTGAGTCCAGAGTGTTCATCATGCCAGACATGATATCCACCACCAGCAGGAGTCTTTTGAACTTTTTGTGCTAATGAATATAATGGCACTTCTTTCATATGACCAAAAACAGTCACATATTCTTGAAGGCAATCCAGAAGAACATCATTTAACTTTTGTTGTGGTTCTCCTTTCATCATACCAGTCATTGCAGATAGATCAAGAGCCCAGTCAAATCGTCCTGCATTTGCATTACTGAACTGATCGTCCTCACAATAAACAGAATTCATATCCTGATAATAATCAAACGTAGAAATTACTTCTCTACAAAAATCAGAGTTCAGTGCATTTTCATAAACTCCAATAAAATCAGAATATGTACCTTTTAATTCAACCGTTTCCATTCAATTCATTCTCCAGTTCAGGATATTTTTCAATTAATTTACTTTTAATCTGATCAAAGTGCTCTGCATTCCACTGGTCTGAATTTGAAATCCACTTATCCAACGGACAAGAACCAAATGGATCCTTGATCTTATGTGGTAAATAGCATCCACAATGCTTACATCCTTCTCCTGGTTCATCAAAGTGTTCGCAGGACTCACAGGTCTTCCAACGTTCTTTTTGACAAGACTCAGAAGCATTAAATTGATTTCCGAGTGATTCTTGAATAAAAAATTCATCTAAAAAGTGAAAAACTACTTGTGATAAGTTCATAACATTATAACATAAATGATCGTTCGTTTTACATAGTGCGTATTGCTCCCTTTAAATTATTTGTCGAACTACCAATCAAACGATATTTTCCAGACGCTGCAATAATAGAACTTCCACGTCCACCACCTAATCCACCAGAGGTACTTCCTGCTTCTCCCCATTCACCACCAGAGGATCCTGAATTCCCTGCACTTCCTGTTGATGTTCCTCCACTACATGAATTTGATGTTCCAGAAGTTCCCTGAACACCTAATAGTGAACTATTGATATTTTGATATCCTCTTCCAGGTCCTCCAGATCCGCCAGAACCTCCAAGACCTTGTGTTAAAAAATATGATGTTGCCTTACAATAGCGAGTCCAGTTTCCTGCACATACATATCCACTTTCTCCTCTTCTAGGAGAAGATCCACGACAACGTGAGCGAGTATCATTTGGATTACAACCAGAGTCGAAAGTGCCAGAAGGACACTTTGCATTTCCTGGACAGTTTCTGGACCCACCACCACCTGTTGAAGGACTATTAGTAAATGTGAAAGTTGAATAGCAATTAAGCACAGGACCATTTTTTCCTGGCCTTCCACCTCCACCACCGCCACCTCCAGCATATAGTTTGGAGTTGGCATTTAATTTAATGCGAATCTTTGCATTATCCGATGATAATGTGGTTGTATTGTTGACATATAATGCAGTTCCACCTGGACCGCCTGGACCACCAAGAGTTCCAAGTTCATTGACACCAGCACCAGTCACAACATTAAAATTAGTTGGATATGTCGCAGGATTTTTGTCTTCAATAAGAGTACCACTTCCAGCATAGAATTCAAGAGAAGCAGTTGGTGTAGATGGTGAACCATTTAAGTATGCTCTTACAGTCAAACGATAATGATGTCTTTCACCATCAAATAAGATTGGTCCAGCATATCCTGCGCCATTATTGACACCAGGACCATAGTCTGTATCTACAAATGATGCTCCTAATGGAACAGTGTTCTGACCTTCCGAAATACTTGTTACTGATGGTGAAATGTTTTCTAATTCCCAATGGCGAAATGAATTTGCGGTGCTTAAATCTTCAAGATAAATTTCATATTTACTCACTGCAACTCCAGATGGTAAATCTTCTAAAGACCATGATAACTGCGGTGTTCGATTTTGACCACCAGAAGATTCTAGAAGATATGGAGTGCTAATAACATCTCCATCTAGAAAACTGGTTGATGATAAGTTAAACGTAATAGGTGTCAGTTGTCCAGAACTGTTTCCTTCTGTTTGAATTAAACAACTTCTAATATAAGTGTTTGCATTTATACCCCCAGCACCAGGAGCTACTATTCTTTTAAACCAAACGCGAAAACCATCGGTTCTTTTATCTGAAATTCCTTCTACAACTGGTTTACCATATCCACCACCAGCAGTGTAGTCTCCAATATTTGTAACTAGAATTGTGTAGTTAGTATCTAAATATGGATTATCAAATGTAATTTTATAATGTTTTGCACTATACAATGCAGTAGATGTTGTCACATTTCCGTTTAATTTTAATCCATCTGGTCCACTTGCATTTATAGGTTGAACTGTAATTCCACCAGTGCTTACATTATCAAATGTTTGGTCTGATGCATTATTGAATACGTGATAAAGACTTGCAGTGCGAATTGATGTTTGTGGGGCATCTCCACTGTTTCCAGGTTTTCCTCCAGATCCATATATGGCACCATTGTCAGTAAGTTCAATATCAATATTTGATGCCTCTCCAACTATTGTGAAAGCAGGTCTTCCTACTGATGTTGATCCGCAAGTTCCATCAATAGTTATTTTTTTTAAAATATTACGACTTAAATTGCCATTCCATGGTCCAATATATTCTTCAAGTTCCCCAGTTTCTTCATTTATAACTTTTGTTTCCGAAAAATCTAAGTTTTCATCTGTACCAGTTTGAGTGATTTCATATTCGGTTATCATATTGCGATAAGCAGATACTTTTAAATTTTCTCTTTTATCTGCTATTGCTTCATTTTCAAATGCATCAGGAACAAAAGGATTTATACTTTCTGGATTCGAATCACGAAGATAATCTGATAATTTTATATTAGCAGAAGGTCCACCAAGATTATCACGTAAAGATGAAAGTGATATGGATCCTCCTGATGTAAATAGTTCTGTTTTTGATGTAGTAATCGCCATGAACTAATACTTTAAAAGATGTCTTTTAGTATTTAGTTCAATGATACTTAATTGCAACCGTGAAACGATGAGAACTTCTGAAAGACGTGGCACGGTGTAGAATTGAAGCATCAAAAATAACCATTCGATTTGGAACTGGCGTTATACCATAGATATTTTCATCAATGTAAAACTGAGTTTCACCACCTTCATTTATATCCCATTCCATATGAGGATAATACAGAAGTGTTATACCTTTCTCACCATCAATATGAAAATATGGATTCTCTGATGGCGCAAAGCAATTCACATACATCCTATAAAGTTTCATTGAACCTAACTGAGGATCAAAGTCGCTTAGTTTCTTCTTGAAAAGTTTATACATAAACTCATCTTCTGGAATGTTATGAACAAGACCAGTTTGAGGAGTATCAATCTCATCAGTTTCTCCATACTTGTAAGTAGCATTCAAACAATAGTCATAGATTAAATTATGCTCTCTTTCGGAAAAGAAATTGTCTTGATAATTAATTTGCATTGGTCTCTTCCACATCTTCTAAGAATTTCATTGCCTTATCTCCATAATCTATTACTGCAAGATTCAATGAAATTGTAACTCGGGGATAGTCTGGTGTTGTAATGGAGGGTTTTACATAATGATCCAGATAAGATGGAAACATTAGAAAATCTCCTTCTTTGATTTCTGGAGTATAAGTACTGTTGTAGTCAAAGGACTTAAGATTTAAGGAACTGTATCTAATTTTTTCATTTGGATCAGTAAATCTAACAGGTTCATGACTTTCTTCATCAAAGGACAAATAATGAATACAAGAAAAATGTGATGGAGCAGCAAAAATATTTGGACTCAGATGATCGTGAGATTCTTGATATTCTCCATCAATATAATAATTAAACCAAGTTTCATGAATGAAAATTTTAAACTCATCATCAAAGAACTTTTTAAAGCAGTCAAAGTAATATGGATGTGCTATATTAGGGTCACCAAAAATTTCATTATTCAATTTATCACGGTCAAATGTTGTGTAGACTCGATCAGTGTTCCAACCATCAGGAACGGGAAGTCTTTTTTCCTTATAACATTTTTCAATCTTCGGCAGAAGAAGTTCTTTTAGTGTTTCGTTCTGCTTTATATTTGTTTGAAAAACTGGAATGGAGAATAAATCTTTTCTATATCGGTTCATGATTCAAGCATTTTTCTAAAGGTTGGTGATGCATAATAGGAAAATGATGAGTTCTCAAAACACCATACACGATAAAACAATTAGTCAAAAAGTATGTGACAAAAATAAAAGTGCGGATAAGGGCAACCCTATCCGCTTCGTTGTTACACTTACTTGCTTTTTGTCCCAGTGCCAGACACCACCACTTCCAGAGAGTCTTTTTCTTCTTCATATATTGATTGTCGCGTCTTTATATATTTCAACTCACTCCATTGATTTTTATAGCAAAGAACTAGTAATCTATTATTGGCATGAATCGGTGCTGCACGATAATTCACATTATCTTTAGGAGTAACTGATGCTTCAATGGTAATATACTCCTTATCAACAAAGTAGACCCATCCTTCTACTCCTTTTCCATTATTCCATACAACATAATCATTAACGTGTGGTTCGTAAGAGGTCATACAAAGAACTGCTCTATTCCTTGATAATTTATCTTCATAGAAGTCCAGGGTCTTGTATCATTAATGTTTACACAAGAACCGATGGTCTTACTGTTGACTGGGGCAAAGTATTCTCCAGTTTTGGTTTTGTGAAACCCCCAGATGGTTCTAGTTGAGGCACCATCATTGTAATCAAACTTGCGATGGCAACGCAACCAAATAGCGACCACATCACGCTTAAACTCTTCAAACTCATAACTATAACCCTTTGGTGCTTTGTGATTAAAACCTTCTGGAGAAAGCATAACAAAATTTCTACAATACAATCATAAGCAAAGTCATTTTATTTGTCAATGCTCCAGTTTATAAACTGTCCATCCTTTGTGTTGTTTGTATTTTGGTATTTTGTTCATTACTCTAATCATAGTTCTTCGATCTAATTTGTGTTCTTCACAAAATGATTTAAGTGTGGTGAATAACTTTAATTCTCTACCATCCTTATGTTTAAATAAAAACCAAGAAGAATGTGCCTCTTTAATTTTTTTCTTTACTTCTTCAGATGGAGAAACTCCTTTGTTCCATCCACCATATTCACTCTTACCATAAAAATAATTTTTCTCACCTAAAGCAGTTCCTGCATCGCCACCATTAGTCATATTAAGAAGAATACCAGTTCCTAAATATTTTCTTCCAAAGACAGATATCATATAAATTTCGTGTGATTTTGCTTCTTCTAAAGTGAGATTAGTTTTTAGTTTTAATCTTCTATTCAAAGGTGGTAATGGAACAAAATTACCCTTTGCTCTATTGTGAGGACGATTTATTCTTTGTCTCTTGCCCATACCAATGTAGTAAGGACTTCCATCTTCACGCAAATAAGCATAGGTATAATACCTAAGATTTTCACATACTAGACCTATTTATAATAAATGGTGCTTTGTGTGGAAATTCAGGAATCATAAACTGCACGGAGATGATTGGGATTAATTCCTTCTAAGACATATTGTTGAAGGAGAGAATCACATTGCTCTTTTGTCAATTTTTGTGCTTTCTCATCAATTGGTTCCCATCCTGTAGTGGAAAATTCTTCAATGCGATACAGTTGTGTCATGTAGTAAATGCCTCCAGGATTCCAGACTCATATTCATCTTTTAATGCGAATTTTTGTGCTTTAACAACTGCTTGCATAATTAATCCAGTATGAGGTTCGTCCCACAACTCCTCATTGAAGAGTAATGTATGACATTCAGTGTCGTTACTTGCAATTGCCGCAATTAATCCTCCATACTCTGAACTTGGAAAAGGTTGATTAAAATCAATTAGATACAAATACTTCATTAATCTCATTTGTTTAACAGACTTATCATAACATATCGTCTGCCAAAAATCAAGCAGTTTATGACTCTATGGAAACTGTCCACCCCTTATGGGATTTTCTTTTTCCGTGAAGTACTTTATTCATACAATCATGTCTTAGATTATTTTTACTACAAAAATCAAAAATTGTTGTAAATTCAATGATTTTTTCACCATTTGGAGAAACAAATTCATAAAGTTTAGAATATCTTACTCTGCTTCTTGATTTTGCTTTTTCTGACATCTTTAGTTTAGTTTCTTTATTATGAGTTTTGCCAAACATAGGATTTTTATTTCCATCAAATATCCCCTGTTTTAGTAAACTTAATTGTTTTTTTGTTTTGGTAGAATGTGGTTTTCTTTTTTTACCCTTGTGTGAAGCACTCATTTTTGCTTTTGCTTCTTCATTATGTTTTTTACCTAAATTTATTTCCCTTAGCTTTTGTTTTGTTTCTTTTGATAATGGTTTAAGTTTTTTCCCTTTCCTATACTCACTCATCCTTTTCCTTAACTCTGGAGTGGCAATCCATCCACTACTTCCGTCACCACCATTAGTTCTATTATGAAGAATACCTGTTCCTAAATCTTTTCTACCAAACACAGCAATCATATAGATTTCGTGCTTGAATGCTTCTTCTTCAGTTAAGTTTTGTTTTAGAAGTATGATTCTGGATTTATCTTTTGGAGGTTTTACACCTTTTCTACTTTTATCATACAATCTTTTCCCCTTCCCTTTACCAATGTAGTAGGGTGTTTTATCTGTACGCAGATATGCGTAAGTGTAGTAATACATTTTTAACCAATGAGCCGCATATTTATTTATGCTAAAAAGGAGGGACTTTCACCCTCCTCCTGATAATGCGGCTCATCAGGTTTGATTATTTAGACATAAAATTTGTCTCTTTAACTCAATTTCAACTGAAATAAGATGAGAATATAAAAATTGTTTATATTCATTTTCCCGAACCAAAGAAGCTATGTTATTCACTTGTTGAAGTGCTAGAATCAACTTAGTGTGTTTATTCATCAGACAAACTCCTGTAGATAATACTCAGTGCTTACATTCATTTCTTCTGCTTCCTTGGCATAACGATTCAGCAATTGATTCTCAGATGGAATCTCAATCTCTACATTATTAATGATTACAGTATGACGGGAGGTTTCAATCTTTAGAGGTTCTTTTGTATGTTTAGTGAAATCATCATAAGCGTTGATGAATTCCATGACATCTTCTTCACTCATTTGCTTTCTTGTGTAAGGGGACGGTTGTAGGATTCAAACAGTTGGGAATCTCGGTGAATGAGGAATCCATTCCATAGAAGAATGGCAGATACACCAGCAATAATATATCTCTTTTTCATCAGCAAGCACCTGCCATAGGATTCACATTGACTGCCTCAGTATTGAAACCAGTCACTTCATAACCGATTCCAATACGCTCATCACATTCACGCTCAAAGTCACGCTTGGTGATACACTTGGTGCTCATGGTGTCAACACCTTGAAACTTCAGCACTTTGTAAATGAATTGAGTGCTGCCAGCGATAGGATAGTAATCCACAACCATCGTGCCAGTGGTGGAAGTCAGTTGCATTGGGTGTCTCCCGATTACCTTTGTATTATAAGTCAGAAGGACGGCACTACGTCGTTGCGTAGTCCAGTTTGCGATCTGTCCATTCGCTCCCAGAGGGAATAGAGTTTGTTATACAATGCAGGAGCACTTCCATAGTCTCTGGCAATGTGAATTTCATCAACATTTTCTAAATTCTGAAGTGCAGAGAGAAGAACACCAATCTCATGCACATTTAGATTTACAGTGGTTTCAGTCATCATTTCAATTCAATCCTATCAAAGATTAGCATACCAATTTCAAAAAGTAAATCCTCATCCATATCTCCCATTGCATCTTTAATACCTTCTACTACTGCAGTTTGCATATACTCGGTGAAACCTTCATCTTCATAAATGTAATTCATCACTGCGGGTTTGAGTGCGTCAGCAATCTGTGTAATAGAAGAATTAGAGAGTTTCATATGATTCGTCAAATGCAAGTTCAAGATAGTTGTAACCAATGACTTGTCGCCCTGTGTGAGTGCTGGTGTCAACTTTTACACCTTCACTTTCCAACTTCTCAATGCGTCGATTAGTTGCAGTATTCAGTTTTGTCGTCCAGTAATAACTCATATGCTTGTGTTGTGTTGACTCTGTTATTATAGTGGCAAACGTGCTTCGCTGGGGGACCTTTGTGCCAGTTTGGAAGTTGGCACATCCAGTTCTTCCATAATGATTTGTTTCGGTAGAAAATTCCAACAATAGTAACTGCTACTAAACGTAATCTTATCATTTGGGCGACCATCAGGACTATGAAACTTCATCCTCTTATCAAACATCAGCAACTGCAAATCCTTGTCCTTAAACAACTGCTTGGGAGCACTATCATTCAACCAAGTGTTAGTCATAATTAACGCAAATGGTTTATCAAAAGATAATGCCCGCTCAAAGAACTTGCGTTTGTTTGTAAATGGTGGATTGGATACAATCACATCCCAATCAGATGGTTCATAGGTGAGAAAGTCCTGTCCGTAATTGATGTGAGTGAATACAACTTCATTCTGCTTCGAAATCTGCTTCACAAACTCACTGTCAATTGTATCAAATGGACACCAGACTTTAGCATCTTTGGGAATGTATTTCAGAATGGGTGTGACACCATATGAAGGTGTATAGCACTCGTCATTATTTCCCTCAGAGTACATCAGTTTTCCGCTGTCAAGTGTCATACAATTTTAGTTCCGTATTGGTAGATTTCTTTCCTAGTTAGATTACCCGAAAGGCGAGGATCTTTGTGCTTGCCGTGAATCTTACGTTCCCAATCTTTCTTGAGTTTAGGGAGAAGAATCATCAACACATCATTTCCAGTAAGTTTCCAAACTTCTACGACTTTACCACCCTCATATCGGGCAATGTAGTGATTGGAATACTTACCAAGTTTCTCCTCAATTAGATAACGCTCCTGCTCTTCCCAGGTATCTTGAACACTGATACCATTATAAGTCCCATTGATAGAATTGGCAATGGTAGATTTGTACTCACACTCACCATCATCATCCACAGCATCAGCACCCGAATATGTTTCTGCAATTTGATGTCCAAGAATACTAGCAAGATGAATCTCACGGGAGCGAGCATAAGAGAAAGGATCTCCCCAACCCTGCTCTTCACAGAGTTGGTACATTTCCTCAAAGAGTTGCTGAAACTTTTGTTCAGGGGTCATTGGTTCGATTGCTTGTTTACATATCATACCGCTTGCATCAGGCGGTTTGGGAAAAACTGTGCCACTTGCTGATCCGTCCACCCATTCTTATCAAACAGATACTCCAGATATAGTGTTTCTTCTTGTTCCCGTGCCTCAATTTCGTGTGGTTGATGCCAATAGTCATAAAGTTCGACTGGTATTTTACAATAACACATTTTTCCGTAACGAACCCGCAGTGAACCGACTACCCACTGTCGCAGGTGGGTCAATTCATGCAAAAGAGTTTTTATATACAACTCCTCATCAAGATAGGTATCTATTTCAATCAGGAACTCACGGGGACGATAAGATTCTCCCACATAGTCACAGTAACCATAGACTGCTTCTCTCTTCAGACCACGATGGAGAATTTCTAACTGAATCTTATGTCGTGGAAGAAACTTATTCAGAAACCAAGTGGTAACATCCTTGCAGAGGCGCTTAGAGTAACCGTATCCAGAAGTTTGAATGTAAGACATTGCCCCCAGTGTAAAAACCAAACAAAACTTGAAACAAAAATCAGTTTATGAGTTGCTGTCACCCCCATGCCTCCATAAACTCTTCAATGTGATACTCTTCGTCAGTTTGAGTTTCCTCAACCAACTCATCATAACTCATTTCTTTCAGCATTTCCAAGTATTCTTCTGGAGTGGCATCATTGTCAGGGTCGAAGTCATCGTGACAGAGATACACATACTCATTGTAGAGTGCTTCGATTAGTTGGTCTTTGGTGTAAGTCACTTTTTGATCTGTTCAGTTTTAGAAGGTTCGTTGAAACTCTTGTTTAGTTGATCTCCTTGATAAAAACCAACGCCACCAAGAGAAATTGTTGTGAGTAAAACAAGAATTGCCCTGATGTGATTTGATTTAGTGGGACTTGAATCATTTACATAATCTCCAAGTGTTTGTCCTAACACTTTCTCGGACAACCAAGCACCAACAACACCACCAAGACCCATTAAAATCCATGGAGTAAAGGTGAAGAACACCCAGGCAGCAGCAATTAGAGAAATAAGACCAGCAGTTCCTCCAATACTTACACCAGATCCACCACCACTGCTAGATCCACCATCACGAACTTCGGAAAGGTTAATTACCTGTTCTGCACCATAAATTCGTTCAAATTGTTCCTTTGCTCCATTAACAGTGTTTGCTTTGACTTCAAGGTCTTGATAACCAGAAGAAGAACCAAGCCAGCATTTAGCGCGATAAGTTGCCATGATGAATAAGAAAGTGAAAAGTGAAACTAAAGTAAAATCAGCGAGCGTAAAGGTAGGATCCGTGCCAGGTTGCATTCTCAAACAACCATTCGCGTTGCTCAATGCTGCGAAGGTCATAACGCACACCTTTGGCAGGAGACTTCCAGGATGCGGGTTTGTAGACTTCACCAGTCTTCTTGTCAATATAAGCATGGACGCTGCGATTCGCCCGCACAGAAGAATCAATCATAATGACTTTGTGATACTTACGACCAGATTCAAAGATATAGTCATAACCATCAGGAGCAGCGTCACGCAGAGCATCACACAGCATCCAGGTCCACTTCACAACATTCAGTTGAATGGTGTTCTGGGCATCACGCTGGGCACAGAAGGCGCTGAACTCTTTGTTGAGGGTAGGCATCGGTTGATTGCGTATGAGAGTATTATAGGGCATCCCAGAGGGGTCTGGGAGGTCAGTATGCCAGTTATTCAATTGGACACGACCATAGATTCTATACACTTATTTGCAAAATCTGGATTAGAGTCCACACCTAGAAGAATTTGAAGTTGACGTTCTTTTTCATATGCTTCATTCCTAGAAGAACACTCACATATTTTGATTTTTTTAACTGGTTTGAATGTTCTGTCTGTGAATGATCCATAATATCCATCATTATCAAATGAATTAGATTGATAAGAATGATGGGTGTAACTTCCAACATAAAGTCTTCCATCTTCACCAACACTGATATAGACATAGTATTCTTTATGATCTTTTCTGTAAGACCCTTTTTCTTGAATCCAAGTAAAGGTTACATCATCATCTACAAGTCTCCTAGTGTATTCCTCTCCAGTCCAATAATATCTAACAAGTTGATTTTCGTCACCGTTAGGTAAAAATCTAATTGTTCTTATTCTATTATTGGCAAAGTATTTGCAATCTACTTCGTAATTTTCATCTAAAAACATCCACAATGCATCTTGGTCAATACTTTCAACCATGTCCGTAGGTTGAATGTCAATGATGAAAGTCATGGATTTGAACTGTATAATAATTTCTCAATAAACAAGTTCTTCATCTGGCACCCAGTAGTCGTCATTTGCCAGGTATCCCATCCAGTCTACAGGGTCAGAACCATAGATTTCAATCTCACGGATTTCTTCAATAAACTCAGTCAGATTCATGGAGAGTTCCTCAACTACTTGATCATTGTAACAGAAAACCCGCCTTGTGAGCGGGTCCTGTGCCAGTTTAGGAATTGGATTACTTCTTAGGAATAGAAGGTGTTTGAATATCAAAAGTAGGCACAGGAGCACCACCATTACTTGGAACCATATAAACAGTTCGATTGGTATTCTCTTCACCTTGAGTAATCCACAGATACTGGAGATAAGCAGGATTACCTTTCAGAGAATCACCGATGATTTGGTTTGCTTGTGCGACACCACGAGCACGAATCACTTCTGCTTCGGCAAGTTGAGATGCTGAATCTTTCTTTGCTTGTGCTTCCAAAACTGCCACCTGGCGCGTAAATTCCGCCTTCTGAAGTTCTGCTTTACCTTGTAGTGACTGTGCCCACACATTGTAGAGAGGACCAACCACAGCATTAATGATCATCAGTGATAGAAGAAAAGATACACCAATGATACCAAAATTACGGACAGTATTGTCAGGTTTCATTTAGAAGAACTCCCAGAGTTTTTGAAAATCATATTAGCAAGAACCACAATAGCAAGATTCTGCCAGAAGGTCAAGAATACATTAAACCATGATAGAATCATCATCAATATCCATGTTTCAAATAAGATGCTGGCAGTTACAATAACAACAGCACCAGCAACGACACCAATAGCAGTAGAAGTTTTCATAGATTAACAAGCAAGTGCTCCAGAGGGGATTTCAACGATTTCGGGGAGTTTAGAATCATCAAACTGATTCATATTATAGCATACCCATTCTTGGTTTTGTGTAAAAATATAGGCATACTCTTCACTATTATCGGGGAGAAGATACTCACAGAGGTCTTTATCAAGGCGAGGAGGGGAATCTTCACCTCTTTCGCTATAATGAAGGGGACCATAATAACCACGTTTAGTTTTACCTTCTGAAGTGTAGAATCCATCATCAGTCCAGAGACAACTTACATCTCCGCCATCCACAAGTGCCTCAACTTTCTCACGGGTATTATAATGGGTGCGGAGAATCCTGCCGTTGTGTTCAGGAAAATTGTCCCAGTGTGAATAGATGCTCAATATCGAACCATCTTTCAATTCAATTCCAATTCTTCCACGAGTAGCGATGGGAGGATCCTCAAATCAACAAATGTATTATAGGTCATCCAGAGCACTCCGCAAGATATCCTGTGACACTTCCTCAACTGCCACAATATCCTTGTGTTTTTTATGCTGTTTATTTTTAACTCTTGAAAGTGATCGCCTATCATATCCATTTTCATATCTTTTCTTCATCATCTGTCTGTTTATTTCTTTTTGATGTTCTGGTATAGTCCCACCTTTATTCCAAGCAGGAACACCTTTTCCACCTTTACCCCCATCACTCATATTTCTCAAAATACCCGTGCCCAAATCTTTTCTACCAAGAATAGAAATCATATACATTTCGTGTCGATATGCTTGCTCTTCTGTTAGATTATTTTTGAGAATAAGTATTTTATCTTTTTCTGGAGGAGAAAAATATCCACCTTTAGATTTACTTCTCCAATGTTTTACATACGCTCTATTACCTTTCCCCTTACCAATATAATAGGGTGTCCCATCTTCACGCAAGTAAGCGTAAGTGTAATATTCCATCTGCTTTGATTTAAGTCGCAATAGTATTTATAAAACAAAGGGGAGACATTACTGCCTCCCATTTTACTTGAAAAACGCGACTTAATCAAGCATCAATATTTAGTTGTCACTCAATCCTCATAGATTCTACACTCCAGAGCATCAGGATTAGCATCGCAATAGAGCTCAAATGCGTTTGGATCGTAGTCATCGTCAGGATGATTTGCTTTATATGCCTTCAGTGCTTCTAATTCTTCCTCCGTATGTCTCCGTGCCTGTGGAGAAATCGTAGGGTCATTCAGAATATCCTCATCCTTCTGAATGTGTTGATTAATGTTATCCATCGTTTTGTATCGTGTTGATAGTATTTATTTTATCGTGGTGTGCAATCACCCTTACCTTCCAAAGATCTTACCATCAATTCAGCAAATTTTTCCATTTTTTGTGCCGAAACTGTCTGTGGTGCATAAGTGATTGCATTTTTTAGTGCTACCAACTCATTCCATTCGTCTGTTGAAAGCACTTCTGTGCCAGTTTTTGCGAGAGTCATAAGTTTCTTGCGATGTGTCCTAATGTTAGCATTTCAATACATAACTATCTAGAAACTTTATAATCTCTTTGCAATTTGTTTACAAAACTTCATTATTAATATATTTTTTGACTTTATATCCTTTATGATGATTTGCTTTTCCATTAGCAACATTATACATCGAACCAGAATTTAATCCATTTTCTTTAGAATATTTTTTTAAACTATTTTTTACATATTCTATATTTCTATCTGGTGTTATTATTTCATAACATATATGACTATACTTTTCTTCCATTATTTTTTTAAATTTTTCTTTTGTATTTTCTGATTTTGGTTTGCCTTTTAATGCTTTACTTATGTTTTGTTTTGTTTTTTCAGTGCGAAGAATACCCTTGGTTGCTTCACTTATTTTTTGCTTTGTTTCTTCACTGCGAGGAATTCCCTTTAACCAATAATTAGATCTTCCCTTTGCAGCGTCACTAATTTTTTTCTTAACTGATTCACTTAATTTTTTCCCCTTTAAGCGTTTTACTCTTTTTTCTATAGTTTCTAATGATGGATTACTATGACCTTCACCACCATCAGTTCTATTATAAAGAATACCAGTTCCCAAATCTTTTCTACCAAACACAGAAATCATATAGATTTCGTGCTTAAATGCTTCTCCTTCAGTTAAATTTTGTTTTAAAAAAATAATTCTTGATTTGTCTTTTGGTTTATTGCAAGGTCTTCCTTTACTAGCATAAATTCTTTTTCCACACCCCTTACCAATGTAATAAGGTGTTCTATCCTTCCGCAAATATGCGTAGGTATAAAATTTATATGGATTTACCATAACTGCTTTAATAATACGGCATTATTATTTATAATAGAAAAGGTGCCCTAGAGCACCCATTCTTGCTTATTGAAATTGCCGTATCATTAAGCAATATTATTTATCTTCTTTATTCTTCATAAAGTCTTCAAGAG
>Ga0099849_1000632_pt1 | contig 16160 bp, 20 predicted proteins | sample CB_VirMetaG_4_FD_78177 | JGI IMG/M metagenome (GOLD analysis project Ga0099849, IMG submission 78177) | Freshwater to marine saline gradient viral communities from Chesapeake Bay - CB_1508_1M Viral MetaG | ecosystem: Environmental > Aquatic > Marine > Coastal | place: USA: Chesapeake Bay... | reverse complement strand
CCGGGAGCGTGTTGAAATCACACTGCACAAGATAGGAGCAGACCGATGAACGACGAACAACTCAGACGAGAGATGATGAAGCGTGCAGTCGCCGCCCAAGCCATGACCGACCAGACCATGGCGATGGCGCGAGACTGGATGCGAGGGGCTGACGAGCAAGACATCTGCGCGGTGATTGATGCCATTGTGACAAAGCCAAACGACAGGCCGAGCATGGCCCTGCATATGTTCGCCTCGATCGGCTTCGGCTTAGTTCTCGACGCATGTACACAGGAGGTGTTGAATGACTGAGCTTACACCACGCGAGCGATTCGCGCTGTCCGCGCCGCCGCCGTCTGAGAGTTGGTACGAAAACTACCGATACACAGCCGACCGGCCCAACGCCCCGGCGTGCATGGACAACTACGCCAGAGAATACACGCCGGAAGAAAAGCAGCAGGTCAGCGAGTACCGGCAACTCAACGACCAGTGGTACTTGAAGCGTGCCGCCGCTGCCGCTGCCGATTGGGCATGGGCTTACGCCGATGCAGCATTGGAGGCACGCGGATGAAGCACGCAACTCACACCATACGCAACAACAGTCGCGCGTCCTACGCGGAGTTCGATGCAGACAGCAGGGCGGGGAAAGTGATGCACACACTCTACAACGCCGAGTGCTCAATGACCGATCGGGAGATCCGCGACGAACTCGGGTTTCAGGAGATGAATCAAGTCCGACCGACCATCACCCACCTGCTCGACAGCGGGCATCTGGTCGAGGCCGGGCAGACGATCTGCTCCACAACCAATCGGGTCGTGCGGTTGGTCTCCCTGTGTCACGGGCCGCCGGTTCCGCGCGTGACGCAATCCACGCAGGACATCATCAGCGACCTGCGAGCAGATGTATGCGACCTCAAGCGAGAAGTAGAACGACTGACCATGATGCTTGCGGAAGCGCAGGCCCAACTAGAGGAAATCCAATGACACCAGAAGAACAAAGAACCGCCGTACTCGAGGCACTCCGCGAAGTCCGTAAAGACCAAGAGCGAGAACGAACCATGACCATTATCCGGGGCTTCGCAATGATCATCGGTGTGCCTGCCCTGTTCGTGGTCGGCTGGATTCTTCTACGCGTCCTCACGGGCGGCTGATTTCTTTCTCTAGGCCAGCCGTGAGTGCCGCACGCCACCAGACTCATCTGCGTTCCGGGTCTGACCCTTCCAGACTTGGCGACCAACCACGGACGAAGGACACCTCCCCTCGGGCTTCGGCTCGGGGGGAGGTTTTTTTGTGCGCTCAGATTCCCAGACGCTTGAACGCCGCCCGGGCGACTCGGCTCCCGAACTCGTTCAGCAGTTGCTTGCGCACCTCGCACTTCGTGCATGGCTTGACGGTGCCGAGCGTGAGCAGTTCGATGCCCTTGGCGACGGCATCGCCGAGGCCCGCTGGGTTGCTGTCGTCGGTGAAGTTGGGCGAGTTTGGAGTCACACCGCCACCGCCAGCATCAATGTTCTGGCAACGGTCGCGTGGATCGATCACGGACGAGGGGATGCCTTGGCATGTTCCCGGCATCGATGTCAGCACGACTTCAGGCTCGGTATCTAGGGGTATCACTGTCGGCGTGGCGGCGAACAGCGTCAAGCACCCGCTTGCTGTAGCGGGGGTCTGAATGAACACATGCCCCTCGCCGGGTACCAGTCCGTTGCCCGGTCGATACCCGACCGTCTGGGATCGCAGGCCGTTCGTGTCTGGGTCGAATGTGAATGTCTGGTTGGCTGCTCCCGAGCTGCCACAGAAGTTGATTCGGTAGATACCGTTCCCATCCGGGCACGCGTCGGGCGAGAACACCACGGGCGACACCGGAAACGACGGGGTGGTCCGCATCGTGATCGCATAGGGTACATCCTGATAGATCACGGTCGCGGCGTCGGGCGGCGCGTCGGACATGTCCACCGAAATCTCGACCGTTTCGTCGTCGCATTTGGTGGCAACCCGGTATTCGGAGGACTCGCATGTGTCGGCCTCGAACGCCACGGGGATGATGTCGTCGGGATCTCCGGGCGTCCCTGTGAACACATACAACTCATCGTTGGCGATGTTGCGCACGCCCGTCGCCCATGTCGGCTGGTCGATCGCGTTGTATGTGATCTGCTGCGGGTCCGCGTCCTCGTTGCACGCCTGCGCGATCAACGGGTATTTGCACCGCTCGAACAACGCGTCGTCGGTCGGGATGTCGTTGAGCGACCCGACTACATTGTACGAATGGGAGGACGATGTACGCATTTTGGTCGTCGTTACCTCGTACGCGAATCGGGTTGAGATATCCGCCATGGCCGTCGATCCGCCCGACGAACCGGTGTATGAATACTCGGCACCGATGACGAAATAGCCGATGCCCGGGCCGGAGTACGAGGGATTGTCGCAGTTCACATATTGGTACTCGCTCACCCCGACATCGCCCTGCCACGGATGCGTTTCACCGGTATACGCTTCGTAGTATGTTGCTGCGAAATCGCGGATGGCGCACCTGACAGCTAGGAAGTTGTTTCCAACATACATGCTTCTGTTGATTCCGTCCACCGAGTCACCCACCACCTCCCGGTCGGTCGTGTAGTTCGCGGTCAAGCGGTCGCCGTCGCGATAGTTCACCCGCAGATTGACGGTCGCGAGGACGCGGGGCGGTCCGGTGTTGGTGTACCAATCGACATAGATCTGCGTATAGGACAACCGCATCGAAAAACGCGTTTCCCCGGTCTGGGTATCGATCGTCGTGCGCGTACCGTACCCGGTCTGGACATGCAGCACTGACCCGACGCAATCCAGACGGTCGATCTGCTCGTCGCACCCGGCGGACGGACCCACATTGAACCACCCGACAGCCGGTGAACATGGTGGGCACGGGTCCTGCTCGGCGCACGGCGACGAGAAACACGAACCATGAGTGACCGCCTTGCGGATGTCGATGATGTCGCCAACATTGACCTCGGCATAGAACCGCTCGCCCATGTACCGGTAACACAGGCCGTCGACCTCGAGCACGGTGCCCGGGTATCCCGGCCAATACCGGGCGGCCTGCTCGGATGTGATGTACCGGGATTCATCGTCGTTCGAGCAGAAGCACGGCAACACCCGGATGTAACAAAGCACCGAGCCGCAGCAGTCGCACCCGAGGCCCACAGTGCCGTCGGCACGCAGCACCCGCGACCCATTCACGATCCCGATCTGGCTCATCAGCCACCCAACGGCGTAGCGCCGCCCACCTCGGTCTTGGATGCACCGCGAGGCACGCTGTTCGTCAGCGTCACATCGGGGTGCTTGATGATCCGGCAAGCCGCCGAGGTCGCGCCAGCCGTCGCGCCGGGCGTGAACGCCTTCCGGTTCTGGCTGAAGTCTACAACGCCGCCGTCGAGGTACGCGGTCGGGATCGCTCCGGCCTTCCAGATCAGTCGTCCGCCGTTCATGTTGAGCTGCGTGCTGGTGAAGGTCTCGGTGTCGTCAGGATCGAAGACGACGGTGCCGCCATTGATCGTCAGTTGTGCAGGCATCCGCTTCAGCGTCAGCGAGCCGCCGTTCACCTGCACGACTGTTGCCTGCGTGCCGTTGAACTCAATAGTGTGTCGGCCAGCGTTGATGTACACCGCTCCGCTGATTTCCACCGACTCATTCACATTCGTGGAGCCGCCGTCGAGTACCAGTTCGCCGAAGATGCCGCCGGTGAGGAAGTTGATGGACTTAGGCCCGCAAGAAAACTCGTTGATGAGCGTGTTGTCTCCGCCCGCTGCGAGGTACAGCGTGACTTGCCCGTAGTTGGCGACATAGGCATCTGCCGAGTTGTCAGCGTCGATCAGGAACGATCCGGCGGTGCCGCCGATGATACCGTTGGCGGGCGGCTTCAGGTAGAACGATTCGATGCCGCCGACGATGCCCGACTGATCGAGACCGGCGGTCACCGGGCCAAAGGCCACATCGACGATAAAGTCGTTTGCGGCAGCGAGGCCGGAACCGCTCCATGCGGATGCTGCAAAGGTCTTTGCTCCTGCGTCTAGGTATTCGGTGGCCATGGTGGTTCAATCCTTTCGGGGGTGGGTCTCACTAAGTGTATCAGGTTACGGGGTCTCGGGTGACGAGGTACGCCCAGCCGCGCAGGCGGAGCCCAGATTGAGCAGTCGTGCACTCGAGAATGATCCGGGTCGGCGGGGGATCGGCGAGCGTGGTATAGGTCGTGCCATTGATGGCTAGGCCAGCAGCCGGATCGAGAGCCACCGGGGGGAGATCCCCGACGGATTGCTTGATCGCGTAGACGGCTGTGGTGATAGCGGCAGCAGGCACTGCGGCGATCTTCATGTCGCTCGCGCCGGTCGTCGGGAAGACCACCTGCACCGTCTCGTCGTCTGCGTCCAGCGTGAACGGGATCAGCACGCCAGCCACCGAACCGGTCAGTTCCCAGCCGATGTCGATCGAGCCGCCAGATTGCTCCGTCGTCACTTCGAGGACAACGAACGCTACATCAGCGACATCGAGCACCGTGATGGTGGCACCGGTCAGGTCGAGGGTTTCGGGAGTCTTCAACGCGTATGCAGGCTCACCCAGCGATCCGCTGAACGCCTCTTTGACGGTCACGACCGCCGAGCCCACCGCGCCTGTTCCGGGGCGGCACTGGATGTGAAGCGTCCGCGACTGCGTGCAATCGATCGCGACTAGTTTCACGGGATGGTCGAGTCTGTAGTACATCAGGGCTCCGTGTCGCAAGGGGCAACGCTCACATGCTCGCCCGCCATGATGGAGTATATATCCTGCGGGCCTTTGACTCGAATCGCCACCGGGACTTCGGTGCCGGGCGGCCACGGGAGTAGGAGGACGCTCGCAGGGTCGGCGAGGTATTCGCTGATCCTCCAACCCGGCCCCGGCTTCACGCCGCTGTACTGCTGCACCTCGCCGCCGTCATCGACCTCGATGGTGTAGGTGATCGCGTCCGCGGTCGATGGTTCGGCCACGCTCGCCGATACCACGACACCAATCACCACTCGATCGCCGACCTGCTGCCTCATGTCAGCACCCCGGGCAGGTCCTGCCAACCGTCGGACTGCTTCAAGTACAGCGGACGCGCACGCAGCAGCGGGATCTGCGTCGGGTCGCCAGCTGCGTCCGCAACATCCAAGCGGTGGTAAGGCGGGATGATGTAGTCGATGGTCAGGTCAGGAATCAGATCAGTGTCTGCGCCGCCTTCGTCGCCGCTTGCCTTGTAGCCGATCGGGTAGAGGTACGAGCCCTCCTTGATGAAGTTGGAGCCCTGCTCGTAGTTGTTGCCGAAGGTGCTGGGGATCCCCGGGTCGTAAGTCCAGCGGTAGGTGAACTGGTACTTGTCTTTCTCCAGCCGCCGGATGCCGTCAGCGTTGAATAGATACCATGTGCCGTTGATCTCATGCAGCTTGTTGGTCTGCTGGTTGATGAACTGCGTGAGCAGGAGCTGCTGGTCTACGCCTGCGGCACTCGGCACCTCGGCGTTGATCGTGACCCGGCTCACGGTCTGCCCGTACTCGAACGAGGCGACATTCTGCACCCGCTGGTACACGAACAGAGATACGATGTCGAAGGTCTTTACCGCCTCCTGATAGACAGGCAGCGTCACCGAAGCGTTGGAGAAAGTCGTGTCGATGTCGATGAACTCAGGCGCGGCGATGTCTTCCGCCGGGAAGCCGATGAACTCAGCAGCCGTGTAGTTCGCCGTGACCTCACAACCAAAGGCGGTCGGGATGATGTTGGTGTTGGCGACGAACAAGGCGGTGCTGAATCGCGGATGCGGCTGGCCCCGGTTGAGCCCTTGCCCGACCAGTTCGAGTAGGGCACCTTCCGGCGTAGCGTCCACATTGAACACCCGCGTGGCAGTGATGCCCTGAGCAGTGAGCGTCAAGGAGTTGCCTTTGAAGTGCTGTTCTTTCCATGTCGCCATATCAACGCCTCCCGTTCGTGCGGCTGACTTGCTGGATCTCACGAACGATCGTATCCAGACGGGTGGTGAAGTTGGCGGTGCTGAAAGTGAGCGCGTCTGCAAAGGCTTCGGCTGCCTTCTCGAACGACTCAACCATCTTGCGGTCACGCTCGGCAGCGGCAGCGTCTTCGAGCGCCTTGCGTTTCTCAAGCTCTTGGAGCTTCACTCGCTCGCCCGCGCGGATCGCGTCGATGTACCCCTGAAACGCCTCGTCGTCGGCGCTGAACCCGAGTTCCTTCTGCACGCGGGCAGCCTGCTCAATGATTGAATCGGCCTCGGCCTTGATCCGAGCAGCATCGTCGCCGATCAGCGATATGCGCATCTGTTTGGTCTGCTCGGTCAGCGTTTTGAGGTACTGCTCTGTTGCTTCGGCGTTCTTGCGGAACCGCTCTACCGCCTCGTCGCCCATCGTGGAGGCCTCGACCTCGCGGGCTTCGCGCGTTCGCTCCAGCAGTTCCTGCCGGAGTTCGAGCATTTTCTGCAACTCGGCGCGCAGCTTCGGGAGGTCGCGGATTGAATCGCCGACCTTGAACACATCTTGGATTGGCGAATCCCCGGTGCCGAAGTCCGCTGCCATGAACTCCAGCTTTATAATCCGCTCGCTCAACTCGTCGATGTTCTCGTTGAGTTGGTCGAATACCGGGAACTTCCCGCCCGCTTCCGCTGCTCCCGCAAGGTTGTCGAACAGCGCGTCGAGGTTCTCCGTCGTCTTGGTCACGCCCTTGCTTGGGTCGTTGAGCCGTTCAAGCGCGCTCTTCAACGCGATGAACGCCCCGGCCAGCAAGCCGACCACGCCCAGCAGTCCCGTCACCACGCCGAGCGTGGAGCCGAGGGCACCGACGAACTTGCGAAGTCCGACCGTAGAGCCTTCGATGCTATCGCCCATGCGCTCGAACGCACCGGAGACCTTTTTGCCCTCGGCTTCGGCAGTGTTGCCGACATCTTTGACTGTTTGCTTGGCCTCCTCAGCAGACTTCTCAAGCGGCTTGGTGTCGCCCTCGAAGATCCACCGGGCGATGCCGAACAGGGATTTCTTGGCCATTGGGGTCCTCCGATCAGGTGTCGGTCAGTGCCCCGGTGCCTCGGAAGTTGACCTGATGCTCTACCGGGGAGCCGATCGCACAGCCAGTGGTCCAACCCGTGCAGAACGCGCTGCCGCTCATTTCACGATCACCCGCATCGTCCATGCGGAGCGTGATTGTCTCGGCGCTCGGCACGGTGATGTTCTCGGCGACGGTCGGGCTGGCGATGCTCCACAGAGTGTTGGCACCGATGCACTGGAGGACACCATCGACCACAAACGAGTAGGTAACCAGCGGCTTGCCGTTCACCTCGAACGGTGTGGAGCGGCCAGTCACGATGATGTTGGCCGCCTTGAGGATCGCTGAGTTGGTGCCGCCGTTGTATGCGAGGCGGAAGTCTGCCGCCCCGGTGCCAGCCGCATCGGTCAAGCCGTCGAGTGCGTTGCCGTCATCGACTTGGCAAGTCCACGAACCCGTGAGAGTGTAAAGGCCGGGCGACCATGCGCGGAAAGGGGGAGGCGTTGGAGCAAACCCGGTTTCCTCATGCTCAGTGATTGCTGCGCTCATAGTCCACGCGTTCGCGCCCAGCACATACCCGTTGGCGAAGGTCACCAGACCTTCCTCACCCATGGCAGGCGCGGTCTTGGGATACTTCGCGGTGAACGAGCCCGTCCACTCGTTGATGCCCGCAATCATTTCCATTGCTTCGGGTGGCGTGCTGCCGAACCCGGTCGAGTCGGCGACGGCCCGGCCAAGATCGATCGAGGCGAGGTATGGCTTGGTCGCCGTGTTGATGAAGAACCCGAGGTCGGTTGTTGCCCCGGCTGCGGTGATGCGTGCTTGAAGTCCGTTCACGAATGCCATGGCCTACGCCTCCTGAAGTGTCACCGCGAAGGTCTGCCAGAAGTGCAGCATCGCGTCCGTGTGCTGAGTGCCGAATGTCTCCGGCCTCACAATCGCAGTAGCCACATCGGTGACCGCCGGGATCATCCATCGGGCAAGCCCCACCGTAGGGGCGTTGTCCGTTCCCTCGCTGTCCCCGTAGATCAAGGCGGCCACGGCAATGCCGGGGGCCAGCCCGTTCCTCGCATGATCATACACCGAAACCCGGTAGGTCGCCTCGGCGATGTTGTCCACAAAGGTCGGATCGTACTGCCCGTCGATCAGTTCGAAGATGATGAACGGGTCGGAACCCTTCTCGGCCTTGATGCTTGGCGGCGCCAGCGTGTTCCACGCGCCCTGTGTGGCGGCTGCGATTGCCCCGGTGTTCAGTCGGGCGTGGATGCTTGGCTCGAATGCGAATCCGTTGAAACTCATTTGTCCCTCCACTTCATCGCGTGCATGAATCCGGCCTCATACTCCTTTCGTAGCCTGTCCTTGATCTTCTCCACTGTCGCGCCGAGCCATGGGCGTGGCTGCATCTTCTCGGTTCCGCGATCAAGGAAGTAGCCGTAAGGCGTACCCTTCGGGTGATACCCAGCTTCGGTGCCTGCGATCCATTGCCCGCGTTCGTCGCCCTTGCCGTAAGTGATCGACCGCCAGAGCGCACCGGATTGCTGGTATGGAGCCTCCCCGGGCTGTGATCGGATAGCGTTGGAATGCTGCGGTCGCTTCCATCCGCCTTCGCCTGCGATGATGTTCGGGGCCTTCCTCATGCTGTTCTGCATCGCCTGAGAAGCCGTGAGCGCGACGAGTTCGAGTCCGGCTTCATTCGCGTGAGCGATTGCCACCAAGTTCTCTTTCGTGCTGTCCTCGGGTATCTCGAACTTCATCAGATGTCCTCCTCCATCACCGAAAGGAGTTGCATCCCAGATTGGCCCTGCGGCGCACCCCGCCCGATCACGACCATGCGCACGCCGCTCGGGAAGGTGTTGCTGGTCACGATCACGCCCTGTCCGTGCGTCAGGCGGATGTCTACGCCGTCCGGGGATCGAATGGGCAGCCGGAGCCGGTACATGGTCTTGTCGGTGTCCTTGCCGTACTGGACGGCCTCTGCGGTGCTCATCTGGTTCAGCGAGCACGGGATATTCTCAACCAGCGTCTGACTGGTCGGGGCGTACATCCCGTAGGAATCGGTCTGCGTCCCGGGCGTCTCGATCGAGCACGACGCGCCCATGCCGCGCAGTTTCGCAGGCTTGTCTGGCTTCCCAACGAAAGTCATGCGTTCACCTCAGAGCCCCGCCAAGGCCTCGCAAGCAGGGCGAACCGCAGAGCGATCAGGTCAGGGGTCATCCAAGTCTTGGACTCAACGCCGTTGCCGGTCGCCCCGAGCATCCAGTTCTCGCCCGCCTGATCCATCGCTGAATCTACGAGGAGGTACATCAGGCCCTTCAGATCGTCGGGGATGGTCGAGTAACCGCCGGTGTAGGTCACCAGCACGGATGCGGGCTCAATCGGGTCAGGCCAGCGTGCCGAGTTGTCGCGGGCAAATGCGTACCCGTCGCCGTCGTCCCACCACTGGTTCGAGCCGAGCCGGAATATCTCGCCCGCCGCAGTCCAGCGGTAGTCGCTCGAGTCCAGCGTAGTCGTGGTGCCGTCGCTCGCAACGATCTTCACTGCGGACACAGCGGTCACCGGAGTGTTGGGCAGCCACAGCGACCGCTCGCCGGTGCCGTCAATCTCCGCATCGGTGTAGGTGGCTTCCTCGAACGCGCGGCCACAGTAGCGCAGCAACGCCGCCTCGGTCATGCTGATCAGCACGGCCAGCCGGGTGTCCCAAGTGCTATCGGTGATGCCCGCATATGCCTTGTACTCGGCGGTGCTGATAAGTGCCATGGCCTACCTCATACTGCGGTCTTGTTGTGTGTCACGGTGCCGGGCTTGATGACCTTCGTCTTCATAACCCCAAACTTCTTGGCGTGCGCCTTGGGTTGCTCGACACAGACGGCGTGGCCCTTCTCGACCTTCACCTTGCCCACATCGTCCCAGCACTGAACAACATCGCCAACCTTGCCGAGTCGCCCGGCCTTCTTCAACTTGATCCACATCATAGTGGTGCCTCCCTTGGTGTCTAAGTTCTAAAACCCGCCCCGCCCATTTCTGGACGGGGGGGCCTCACGAGGAGAGAGAGGGCAATCGTTACGCGTAAGCGGTCGCGGTGAGAGTTGGTGGCAACTCTACAGGTGCTCCGCGACTAAGTACGGCGATCGCAGTGACGGGGGCGTCAGCCGCCGCGTCAGTGGTGATGACGATCTTCATGTAGCGTTGGCGTGCTGCCGTTGCTGCAACGAAGATTGCTGCGGTCGCGTTATCGGTATCTGCATCCAACGCACCGTCGGCAAGAGCTGCCCCGGCGATGTCGGTGTAGCTGCCGCCGCTGGTGGCGCTCTCCGTGATCTTGCACACGCTGATGTTGGACGAAGCCGCCATCGTGCCGGTGAAGACATAGAACGCCGCGTGCTGCCAGTTGTGGGTGTCCACAACAAACGAGGTAGCGGTAGCAGTCCCGCCGGTGTTGAGCGTGACGGTGTTTACGACCGGCACGGGAAGCATATTCTGGATCTCGATCATGACGAAATCTCCTTTGGCTGTTGGCCAGTTCTGGGTTGTGGTTACGCTTCGAGGCCGACAATACCGGACTGCCCGGTAGCCTTGACACCGTGTAGCGAGTGCGCCCATCGCTGGTCGTAGCGGAAGGCAATCTTGTCTTCGTCAAAGTACCGGTCGGACGAGGAACGCATCTCCTGCGAACCGCGAACCAGCCCGTACTTGCAGGAGTTCGACCACGCACCGAACAGCAGCGGAATAGTCCCGTCGCTGTAGGTTGCCTGCATCGACTCACACAGGTACACGGGGAAGCCGTTGAACGACATCCCGAGGAACCCGGCGCTGATTTCACGGCCGGTGTTGCCGCCAGCACTCAGGCCGAAGCGGTAGAACACCGACTGTGCGAACGCCATGGTACACATGAACCCGCACTTGGGATCTTTGTAGACCCATGACGGTGCCAGTGCCTGCATCTCCTGAATCTCATCAATGGTGATGTTGCCCCAGCCTGCCGAGTTGGTGTCGTAGACATTGGCCCCGCCGGAAACGAGGATGTCCAAGATGCCTTGGCGGTTGTTGCTGCCGAGGACAGCGCCCTCGTCCACCCACTGATTCATCGCACGCTTCGAAGAACGAGCAATGATTTCAGCGATGTTGAACGCGGAGTCGTCCAGCAGTTCACGGGTCTGCTTGACCAGCGCGGTGGTCTTCTCGGCCACCAGCTTGACATTGCCGAAGGTAGGATCGGACGCAGTTGCGGCCGCGCCTTCAGCGGTGTCGTAGACGGTGACATCGGCGGTCAGCTTGCTAACGGTCTGTTCGCCGTCACGCATACTAGTTACGCCGACTGCTTCCTCGAACGCGCCGTGGTCGTCCAAGTTCTCGATCAGTTCGGGCAGCTCTTCGTAGAACACCAAGGCGCCGCCGGTGCTGTTGTTCAGGGTCGAGCCCTTGAACCGGGACAGGATGTCCATGTCGTTCGACTTCTGCGAGTAGTCTTCTGACTTCATCGCGATCAGTCGGGACTTCGCACCGAAGTATTCGGCACGGCTGGCATCGCCGAACAGCGGGCTGACGCGACCAAAGCCATTGACATTGATGAGTCCGCCAGACCTGATCTTTGCGTCATACGCCGACTTCTGCTGGCTGATCCGGTCGCCAAAGCGTTTCCCTTGGCCGGGAACATTCAGGTCTGAGCGAAGCGAGGGGCTGCCGTGGCCGCCCTTCTGCTGGCCCCGCTGCTGTGACTTCTGCCACTTGCGGAACTGCTTCATCTGCTCGTCTTCCTCGTCCTCCATCTTGACTTCCTCGTCCTCGAGGTCGCCTTCGGCAACTTCGGCGGGAGGGTTCACGACGACATCATCGGTCTCGTCGTACGAAATGGTAACGGTCTTGTTGAACACGGTCTCGAGTTCGGACGCATCCTTGATGCCGTCGAACTCGTAGCCTGCTTCTTCGGCCCATGCGACAAAGTCAGCACCGGTCTTGCCGGTGAATCCCTTGCCCTTACCGAACTTCATCAGTTTCTTGCGGTTCCACATCATCGTGGGTCTCCTTTGCGGTTCGTTGGTACGGAACTACTCAGGACTCCACGATCAGTTCGCAGGCCGGGGATGCCTCCCCAACGATTGAACGCAGGCTTCGTCTGTTGCCAAGATCATGGCATACCCGCCCCCGCTTGTCAAGCGCGGACGCGAACGATGTCCCCGTCAGGGGTGACGATGGTCTTCGGGGCAGGCACCGAGAAGATCCGCCGTTTGGCGGCAATGGGCATTCCGAGGGCGTAGGCGGCCTCCCGATCGATCTTGTCAGCACTCAGCAAGCGGTCGGCACTGTCCACCATGTCCCATGATTTGCCCTCGGTGACGGCCATGCTCTGACAGGCCACATTGCACGGGAGCAGGGTGAACGAGGTTTCGAACCACTCCCATGAGCGGACGATGCTGGCGAACTCGCCGCCCATCTTCTCCCGCTCCTCGCTGGTCGGTGTGCCGTAGTCCAGCGGCACGAAGCCGATGGACACGCCGATCTGGTTGGTGTCCTCCACCACGGCGCGGATCGCCTTGCCGATCGGATTGCTTCGGATACGGCAGCGGATCTTCCACGCCTTGAGTTCTTGGCGGTTCGGGTACGGGCTGATTGCCCGGGCCTCGCCCGCGCCGCTCTCGATGTCGTACTTGTGGTCGGCGAACATCTGGCGGTTGGCCCGGAAGTAGGAATCGTCCGCCCCGCTGGGCAGCACGCGTTCCTTCTCCAGATCGATGTCGCCGGTGTTGGCGATGACAACAATGTCCTCGGTGTCGTCGCGCAGGTCTACCTCAGCACCCTTGCCGTAGGAGCCGACGATACCCGCCGTGCCGCCGCGCGACTTGACGAACGCATGGCCCTGCAGCCGTTCAATGAGTTGTTTCTGTCGTGGGGTCATGGTCAGTCCTCTTCCAGTACGGCCACAAGGATGCACCGGCAGTTGGGCCGAGCAGGCGGGCAGTAGATGTCACGCTTCATGGTTTCGGACGCGCCGGGCGGTCCTACGGTCTCCCCCGCTTTCACAAATGGCTCGTCGATCGGCTTGGGACTGCGTGAGGCAATCTCCATGTGCGCCAGAGTCGCTCCGGGGCTGGTTGCCCATCTCACTTTCTTCACGCCCAGCCGGATCATGGCTTGCCGCTTGCCGTTCTGTACGGCTCGCTGCTTCTCAGTGCGGGCGATCATTCTGGCCCGGGTCTCTGGAATGCCGTCCATGAGTTTGACTACATCATCCTCACCAAGCCCGCGCTCCAGCCCGACTTCGACGGCACGCTTGACCATATCGGCGGTGGTACCCAAAAGGTCGTCAGCCAGTTCAACGGTGTAGCCGCGAAGGAACTCGAGTGCTCGTTGGTCGGTGATGTCGAACGAAGCGTCCACACTGCCCACCAAGCCAGCCGTCTGTTCATCGGCAGCCAGTTTGAAGATCGGCACCATGGCCTCTTGTAGTTCAGCGGCCCACCTGTCACGCATGGCGAGCGAATCGAGCGTGCCGCTCGTGATCATCGAACGAATGAAGTCTTCCTGTGCCTCAGCGATCATCCGGCGGAAAGTGTCTTCCAGATTTGGATCCGGTTCTTCAGGATCGTCGATCGGGCTGTCCCCGGCTTTGGTCGTTGGCTGACAGAACGGGCAGTCGTCGCGCCACTGGGGGGCTTCGCACTCGAGCATCGCCGCCTTGAAATCGCCGGACAAGGTTGCGCCGCCGGTGTCCTCGGGCTCATAGCCCAGCAATGCGGGCTCCTCCGGCTCCTCCGGCTCGCCAGCAGGCAAGGCGGGCGGTTCGGTCACCTCGTCCAGCAAATCGCTCTCGGGGCCTTCAGCGGCTCCTGAGCCACCGCCGCCAAGCATGCCCCCGAACGGGTCAGGGGCGGCGACCGGGCCGAGGGGCTGACCGTTGATGAGCAGGGCGTCCGCGTATTCGTCGTCCGCTTCCTCCAGCCCGAGTTCGATCCGCACCTCGTTCGCCGTGCGCAGCCCGGTCTGGAAGTCCAGCCGCAGTCGGTCGGCATAGGCCGATTCGTCACGCTCCACCGGGTTGTCGTAGGCGAAGCAGTACTCGTCCGGGTCGAGCCCGAACGCGGGCAGCAGCAGCGTGTTCTTGGTCGCCGCGTCGTTGAGCAGGGCAGGCCAGATGGTGCCGCCGAGGAACTGCTTGTCGTGGCTCTGAATCGCTGAAGCCACATTGGTGTCGGTCGAGTCGGCCATGCTCTCGGTGTGCCCGAACGCCATGCGGATTTCCTTCTTCGTCTCCTGCTGCTTGGGCAGGTTCATCAGATCCTTCTCGGGGATCATCGGCGACACGAACTCCACCTTGCCGGTCATCACCAGATGTTTGTACCAGTTCTTCACGCCTCGGAACTTGGACTGAATCTGCCGCAGGAACTTCCGCTCGGTCTCGCCGCTTGTTCCCTCTGGGAGCATCCAGATGCCGTCTGGGTGCATGCCGTTCTTCGCCATGCTGATGTCGTGGATCAGGCAGTCTTGGATCAGATCGGCATGAGGCAGCACGCCGAACAACGCACCGATGCCGTAGAGCGCCGAATAGGGCGAGGGGTACAGCTTGTAGTGCAGCACCTCCTCGGGCAGGTACGGAGTTGGCCCGGTGTCGCCACGCCCGTACAGGTACGAGGTCAGGCCTTCTTCCACAGTCGCCTCGATGCTCACCCACTGCGGGAACAGCGGAGACAGCATGAACGGAAGCCCGTTCATCTTGCTCATGTATTCGTAGCCGTTGCCGCCGATCCAAGAGACATACCACTTTAGGTGTTCGAGGAGCGTGCCGGGGTAGAGCGGGTTCGGGTTGTTGAGCAGATCCAGCACCGGGTGGCTCTTGACCTCGACCATTTCTTCGCCGCTCTCGCTCATCATGGCGAGTTTAGTGCCGTAGTGGCCTTTGCCGATCAGGTTCCGGGTCGATCGATCCAGCGAGCGGGTGCCAGCGGGAAGGCCCCGGCGGGCTCGAGTCGAGCGGTACAGGCGAAGCGTTGCACTGGTGCACACCTTGGCGTTGTAGGTGGCGAGGTTGTGAACGAGGCCCACGGCATGGTCGAGGTAGACTTGCACCTCGGGGTTCCGCCCGTACTGACGGTGCAGCAGTTCCCGCGTGCGCAGGTTGCTCTGGTTGTACCGGATGGAGTTGCGGGGGTCGTACGGGTTCACCTTCACGGTGCGGTCGGCGTGGATCATTCGAAACCCCATTCGTCATCGGCCTCACGCATCTGCTCAAACGACCAACTCCGGTCGGCCTCAGCGTCTGCGTCTGGTGTCAGAATCTTCGCCCCCCGCTCCTGCGTGTCATGTCTGATAGCATACCGCAAAGCGTCCATGGCGTGGTTGTGCTGGTCGCGGGGCTGATCCTTGACCAGTCCGCCGACATCCGGCTTCCACTCGTAGGACTCGAACTCCCTGATGGTATTCACGCAGTTGGGCGAGATGGTGAGCAGCGGTGTCCCATCTTCATGCTGGGCAGCGAGTTGGCTCTGCACGATGTTGATCCCGTAGTTGATGGAGCCTTGGCCCTTGTCGCATGGGACGGCGTTGATACCCTCCCGCCGCATGGACTCGATCAGGTCGGGGGCGGCGTTATCGACCACCACAGGCCCTTCGCCACGCCATAGCGACTTCACGCGGGCGATCTTCTCGGGCTGGGTCAGGCGGGATTCGTAGACCTCGTTCCGCAGCCAGCGGCGACCGTCGTTGCCACAGCCGATGTCGAGGATGACGAAGGGATCGGTGTACCCGTCGTCCACGCCGAGCAGTTGCCGCTTCTCGAACTGCTCCGGCTTCTCCCAGTCGATCACATGCAGCGTCCGCAGGAAGCGGTCGTACACAAGGCCGTCTGCACCTACCCACAATCCATCGCAGTATCGCATCTTGGCAACGCCGGTCAGTGCCTCCAACTCCTCTCGGAACTCGGGGGGATTGAACCAGTTTTCGAGTGCTGGCATGATGATGCGGCGGGCGCGAGGGTGGCGGGTTGTGGGGTCGGTGATACCGAACCGCTCGGCGAGCCAGTGGGTCGGCGTGCTCGGGTTGCACACCCCGTACCGCTGAAGCGGGAGGCCGGGGACTTGGACACGAACGCCCATCGTGACCTGCAGGACGGTGTTCTCCTGCATCTCAACCCATTCGTCGAACCCTGCCCCGGTCAGGTT
>Ga0099849_1000631_pt1 | contig 16166 bp, 16 predicted proteins | sample CB_VirMetaG_4_FD_78177 | JGI IMG/M metagenome (GOLD analysis project Ga0099849, IMG submission 78177) | Freshwater to marine saline gradient viral communities from Chesapeake Bay - CB_1508_1M Viral MetaG | ecosystem: Environmental > Aquatic > Marine > Coastal | place: USA: Chesapeake Bay... | reverse complement strand
TGGAATTTAAATAGTGCTTCAAATATGGATTATATGTTTCACAATTCAGCATTTAATCAAAACATATCAAATTGGGATTTAAGAACAGCTGGCACTACGATGATAGGTACGACAAGTCCAAACACATATCCACAAGCAAATTATACGGATACTATGGTAGGATGGGCAGTATATGTTTACACAAATTCCGGACCATTTAATGTGCAATGGACATTGACATCACCAAGTTTGGATTTAACAAGAACAAGTGATAATGCTTCCGGTCAAACATATGCGGTTAAATATGGTGCGGATTGGACAGCGACAGGGTGGACAAACGCCCAAGATGCTTATGATTATTTAACGGGTGCAACCGCTGGTTGGACAATAAATTAAAGATATGACGGAAATACCAAATGTTGATTTGTGGTTTATTTGTAGAAATGAAGATTTAAGCGTAATACATTATTTTTTCAACCCAGCTAACCACCGACTTGGAACGGGACAACCAATAGTGGAAGAATACACGAATGAATCAGATTGGTTGATAAGATTAGCAGAATTAGGAATCACACCAGATCCTCCAGCAGAATGAAACTATCTAAGAACCTATCGCTAAAAGAAATGACTAAGAGCAGGACTGCTTTACGAAGGGGTATAGATAATAGTCCAACGCTAGAACACATAGAGAATATGAAAGCCCTAGCAGAAAACATCTTTCAGCCCATTAGAGACCACTTTGGAGTTCCTATATATATTTCCTCTGGATATCGCTCTGAAGCTCTTAATAACGCCATAGGAGGTAGTAAAACATCTCAACACAGCAAAGGACAGGCTATAGATCTAGACAGAGACGCTCACTCTCAGCCACATAACTCAGATTTGTTTATCTTTGTAAAAGATAATTTGGATTTTGATCAAATGATTTGGGAATTTGGTACGGATGACAATCCTGATTGGGTTCACATTTCTTACAATCCAGATGGAAAACAAAGAAACCAATTGCTTGTTGCTTACAAAGACAGTAACAACAGAACACGTTACAAACAATGGAAGAAAAAATAAATCAGTTACTGGAGGGACAAGCTATCATCACAACCAAGCTAGAAGAAATTAGCAAGCAAAAGAACGACCACGAAAACAGGATTAGAAGCTTAGAGAAAAAGTTTTGGACTTCATTAGCCATCTTTGGAGCTAGTCTTGGTACGTTCATCGAAGGAATCCTAGGTAAATGAAAACTAAATTAAAAGACACAAAGGTCGGTCAGTTTTTAAAAACAAAAGCACCTAAAATATTAGACGTTATCGGAGATGTGTTACCAGACAGTGGTAGTCTCGGAATCGTAAAAAACCTCATCTCACAAGATCCTGATTTAACACCTGAAGAAAAAGCAGAGCTACACGCTCAGATAGTAGAGGTTTACAAGTTAGAGGTAGAGGATAGAGATTCAGCAAGAAAAAGAGAAATAGAAGTTTCTAAAGTAAAAAAGTTTGATTTAATGTTTAATCTTACAGGATTAGTAGGATTATCTGCTTTTGCTTTCTTAGTTTACGCTATAGTTTATTTAAAAATACCTGAGCACAATAAAGAGATATGGATTCACTTAATCGGTATCACGGAAGGTATAGCTTTGAGTATTACTGGATATTTCTATGGTTCAACTATGAAAGACAAAAAATAACTATCTTTGCAATATAACTTATATTAAATTTAATCAAATGGAAAACGTAAAAGAAAAAACAAAAAAAGTAACTAGTGAAGAATTACAACAATTACAGACTGTTCAAACACAGTTTCAATCGTTAAAATTACAGCTAGGAGACATAGAGTTACACAAGCAAAGTGTAATAAATGACATAAACGAATTAAAAAGTCAGTTTAAGTTGATAGAAGAAAGCTTAATGAAAAAATACGGAAAAGACTCTGTTGTCAACATTAAGACTGGCGAAATAACAGAAAAAGAAAATGGCTAAAATATCCAATACTACCGCTTATCCAAATATAACTCCTACAGCAAGTGATTACTTAGTTTTAACAGACACTTCTACATCTGCTAATTTAACTAAAACAGTTACGGTTCAGGCTTTAGCTGATTTTATAGACGACCAAGTAACACTTCAAGAAGTTTTAGATACAGGGTCTAATGCTACATGGACAGCTGGAAAATGGCAAGGGATTATCAATCTTAGTAAGCCGGGAATACCTGCTAGCGTAATTACTTTAGATGTTAATGGAACTTCAGGTAATACAAATGTTGCATCGGTATACACTAATGGGAATTTAGAAGTTGGAGGAGACACTAAGTCTCAAACGCTAACTGTTCCTGGTTTATCCCAATTGACAACGGTTAATATAGATGGCGGTACTATTGATAACACAAGAATAGGAACTAGTTTAGCCTCTGATGCTAAATTTACAAGTGTAAGTGGAAGTGCAGCTATAACTACTTCAGGTGTTCGAAATGCCAATCCTGCTAATGCAGCCGCAGCTTTAAGGGTTTTTGTGGGTCCTGTTCAGTTTGGTAATACAAGTGGTGCAGGATTTGGAGATGTTGGAAACATAATGATTAGCAATGGTTCAGACGGTACTCCTGAATGGATAGATCAAGCTCAATTAGAGCCAAATCAAGTTCTTAAAGATGTAAGAAACCAGACGGGTGGACCATTAGTAAAAGGAACAGCTGTACATTTAGATCCAAATCCAAGTGGTAATCCATTAGTAGTGGCAGCTGACTACAGAAATAATTCATCGATGCCAGCTAGTGGTTTAGTTTATGAGGATATAGCAACTGGACAAAATGGTAAAATAATACTTGTAGGTTTATTAGAAGCTGTATCTGTTTCTATAAGTGGAACACCAGCAGTAGGAGATGTGGTGTATGTTTCAACAGGTGGGACATTAACGGTAGATAGACCAGTTGCATTTGACGAACAAGTTCAGAACGTAGGTATTATATCAAGAACAGCTGGTCAAACAGATATTCAAGTTACTTGTACAGGAAGAATTAATGACTTACCTAATTTAAGAGCTACAGGAATATTTGTAGGAAGTAATGCACCAGGTGAGGTTGGTAAAGCAGTAGATACTGATATAATAACAGTAGATAATAATAATCCAGTTTTACCTGACTATGATGTAACTATAGGTAATAGTGCTGGAAGTACTGCTTTAGTAAGAGGAAAATATAGAATAGACGCTACACATCCATACGGAGAAGATAATGTTGGTTTAGGAAGTCTTGCGTTAGATAGCACAAGTTTAACAGGTACTAATAATGTAGGTATTGGGGTAAGTGCATTAGAATCATTAACTCTTGGATCAAACAACATAGCTGTCGGTAAAGATTCACTAGATGCTTTATTATTAGGTTCATCTAATGTGGCAATAGGTTCAAGTGCTCTTACATCAAGCACACAGGGGTCAGATAATATTGCAATAGGTGTTAATGCAGCTGGAAACAGTGTAGATTCTATAAGAAACGTAGCTATTGGTACTGAAGCGTTGAGAAATGTTACAGGAAACACTAACAATCAAAATATAGCGATAGGTTGGAGAGCAGCTGACGCATTAACTACTGGTGAAAACACTATTGTTATTGGTGCACAAGCGTTAGGTAATCAGGTGACAAGCACAACAAGAAGTACAATCGTAGGAGCTTCCGCAGCTGGTAACATCAATATTGCTACTGCAAACGATGCTACTTTAGTAGGTTTTGAGGCAGGATGGAATACTTCAGCATCTCCTATAACAGCAGTTGGTACTCAAGCAGGTAGACAATCTGGAATAAAAGGAACATATGTAGGTTATCAAGCGGGTTTAAACTCTACTGGAGCAGGAAGCACTTTTATTGGTAGTCAAGCAGGTCTTCAAAATACCACAGGTACTGACAATACACTTTTAGGGGTGTTTGCAGGTGGTGTGATGAATACTGGAAGCAACAACACTCTTTTAGGTTCTGGAGCGGGTGATTTGCTGATAAACGGTTCTGACAATGTTGTAATTGGTATGGATGCTAATGTGCAAAACGGAACCGATGCCGAATCTGTAATAATAGGAAAACAAGCGATTGGTCCTGGGCAGGCTACTGTTATTGGAAATGGAGCTAATGCAAATCAAGCGGGTCAAGTAGTAATTGGAAGCGGAGCAACAAGTGCAGGAGTTGCAGCACCTTACATTGCTTTTTCAGACGCTGTTGGGTCTTCTTATTTTAACAACGCAGTTGCTTCATTACAAGCTCCTGACAATGCTGGTGCAGCAGCTAAAGGTATTCCAATAGGAGGTATATATGTAGTTGGTCCAGCGGCAGGTCCTCCATCAGATCCAGCTACACTTGCTATTAGAACGCAATAAATAAAGTAAAATAAAATGGAATATATTAGAAAAGTCTCGATTGGATCGGACTATAAATCCTCTATGAATTATGTAGTAGGTCAGCCTGTTTTATCAACATATACTATTCACGTAATTAAAAAAGAATCAGACGGAAGTATATCTGTATATGTTGAGAATAATAAAAAAGAAATTGTATTGTGGAAAAACTTTAATGTCACGATGCCAGTGGTGTTGGAATACAATATAAATTACTAATATGAAAATAAAACCATTGCTAGACTTTTTGGTAACACCATTAAATGGGCAGAGGTATGATAATGTTAGTAAAAAAGGAAACAAAAAACTAATCATAAGTACTTCTCAGGAAGACCATACTGCCACCAATAGAGTTGCCACTGTATTAGAAACCCCAGTGGGATACGAGGGGAAAGTAAAAGAAGGAGATAATGTTATTGTCCATCACAATGTATTTAGGCGTTTTTATAACATGAAAGGAGTAGAAGAATCAGGCCCATGTCATTTTAAAGATGATTTGTATTTAGTTCCTAATGATCAAATTTATTTTTATTTTAGAGACAACAAGTGGAACTCTACAGGGAGGTATTGTTTTATAAAACCAATTGAAAAAAAAGAAGAAGATTTATTGTCTATAGAAAAAAACGAAGAATTACTAGGTAAGATACATACGTCAAATAAATATTTAGATGACTTAGGATTAGATGAAGACGATATTGTTGTTTTTAGCCCTGATGTAGAATATGAGTTTAAGATTGATGATGAAATATTATATAGAGTAGATAGTAGAAAAATATGCGTGACGATTTAAAAATAAAAAAACTAAAAGCTGATATTATTTCAGCAGGAGAAGTAGCTGTAAAAGAGTTAATTAAGGTTGCTAAAGAAGATATTATTAAGTATGATGCAGACGATGACTTAGCGGCAGATAGATTAAAGAACGCAGCAGCTACTAAGAAACTAGCCATATTTGACGCTTTTGAAATATTAAATAGAATAGAGTCAGAAAGAGCTATTTTAGAAGAAAAGCCATTAAAAAAAGAAACATTTACAGGATTTGCAGAGAGGAACTCAAAATAAAAATTCTGTACAAGAATCTGTACAATTAGTAGATGTATTAGAAGAATACATACCGAAGACCGTACTGTCTACAAAAAATAAACATAAGAAATGGGAATACGGATACAACGAAAAGTACGATGTTATTGTAATATCAAAAGACGGTACATTAGGTGAAGTATACGACATTCAAGGTTTGAAAATCGGCTTACCTAAGACTCCTAAAAAATGCAACTCTAGGTATAATAAATGGGTTAGAAACGAGATGCCAAAGGAGCTAGGTTATTTAAAAACAATATTCGATTGGCAAAAGAAAGAATCAGACTTTAAAAATAAATGGGTTAATTATGTAGAGGAAGAGTTTGTAAACAGAGAAGAAGGATATTGGTTCATGAATAATAACAAGCCAACTTACATGACAGGATCTCATTATATGTATCTGCAATGGAGTAAGATAGATGTAGGTTATCCTGAGTTTAGAGAAAGTAATAGGCTGTTTTATATATTTTGGGAAGCGTGTAAAGCCGATAAGAGATGTTTCGGCATGTGTTACTTAAAAAACAGACGTTCTGGGTTTTCATTCATGAGTTCATCTGAAGCGGTTAACCAAGCCACGATAACTAGAGATGCTAGAGTGGGTGTGTTATCTAAAACAGGTGGAGACGCTAAAAAAATGTTTACAGACAAGATAGTTCCTATATCTACACGATATCCGTTCTTTTTTAAACCCATACAAGATGGTATGGATAAACCTAAGACTGAATTAGCATATCGTGTTCCAGCTAGTAAAATAACTAGAAAAAGTTTAGATAAAGAGCAAGAGCTAAAGTTAGATGGTTTAGATACAGTGATAGATTGGAAAAACACTTCAGACAACTCATACGATGGTGAAAAACTATTATTGTTAGTACACGATGAAAGTGGTAAGTGGGAGAAGCCTGAGAATATCCTAAACAATTGGAGGGTAACAAAAACGTGCTTGAGGTTAGGTAGTAAGATAGTTGGTAAGTGCATGATGGGTTCTACGTCTAATGCTTTGGATAAGGGAGGAGAAAACTTTAAAAAATTATTTAATGACTCTGACGTGACAAAAAGAAATGCAAATGGTCAGACTAAAAGCGGTTTGTATTCATTGTTTATTCCAATGGAGTGGAACTTTGAAGGTTATATAAATGAGTTTGGTCACCCTGTATTTAGAACTCCTGATAAAAAAGTAAAAGGCGTAGATGATGAGTATATAAACATTGGTGTTATTGACTATTGGAAAAACGAAGTAGATTCTCTAAGGGACGATGGAGATGCACTAAATGAATTTTACAGGCAGTTTCCAAGGACAAAAGAACATGCGTTTAGGGACGAAACAAAATATTCTATTTTTAATTTAAACAAAATATACCAGCAGATAGATTACAATGATTCTGTTATTGGACAACATTATTTTACAAGGGGAGCTTTCTCATGGAGGGATGGCGTTAAAGACACAGAAGTAGTTTGGCATCCAAACCCTAAAGGGAGGTTCCTAATATCGTGGACACCGCCAAAACATTTACAGAATAGATATGTTGTTAAAAACGGAGTAAGATATCCGGGTAATGAGCATATTGGAGCTTTTGGATGCGATAGTTATGATATATCAGGTACAGTAGGAGGGATAGGTTCAAATGGAGCTTTACATGGGTTAACTAAGTTCAATATGGATGATGCTCCATCAAATGAGTTTTTTCTTGAGTATGTTGCTAGACCTCAAACAGCTGAGATATTTTTTGAAGAGGTTCTTATGGCGTGTGTTTTTTATGGAATGCCAATCTTAATAGAGAACAATAAACCTAGACTTCTTTATCACTTAAAAAATAGAGGGTATAGAGGTTTTAGTATGAACAGGCCCGATAGACCATCTAATAAGCTTTCTAAATCCGAAAAAGAACTAGGTGGTATACCTAACTCATCAGAAGATATTAAACAAGCTCATGCCGCTGCTATTGAAAGTTATATTGAAAAATACGTTGGCTTTGATTTAGACGGAACGTACAGGGATGCTGATGAAATAGGATCAATGTATTTTAATAGAACACTAAATGATTGGGCTAAATTTAATATAAACAATAGGACGAAGTACGATGCTTCAATTAGCTCAGGACTAGCTATTATGGCCAATCAGAGGCATTTATATACCCCTATCAAAAAAGAGTCAAAAATAAGCATTAAATTTGCAAGATACGACAATAAAGGTAAATCTAGCACAATCTTAAAATAAATGAAGAATATAAACGTAGTTATAAATCCAGCCAACTTTCCAAATCAAGATGTTAGTGACTCAGTTAAATCATCAATGGAGTATGGTCAACAAGTGGGTCAGTCAATACAGTATGAATGGTTTAGAAGGGACGGCAATGGCTGTCGGTTTTATAGTCAGTGGCTAGAGTTCCACAGAAGAAAGCTATATGCAAGAGGTGAACAACCAATAGGTAAGTATAAAAATGAGATTGCTGTAGATGGTGATTTGTCGTATTTGAACTTAGATTGGACACCAGTACCTATCATACCAAAGTTTGTAGATATTGTCGTAAATGGAATGGGAGACAGGTTGTTTGATGTTAAAGCATATGCACAAGATGCATTGTCAAACGAAAAGAGACAGGAGTTTCAAAACCTAATTGAAGCTGACATGATCGCAAAGCCTATCCTTGATATAACTCAAGAGCAATTAGGAATAGACATGTTTAACACTCCACAAGATGAACTACCTACTAACAGTGCTGAGTTAGATCTTTATATGCAAATGAATTATAAACCAGCTATTGAAATAGCAGAAGAAGAAGCTATCAATACGGTTTTAGAAATGAACCACTACAAAACTAGGATTCGCCAAAGAATGAATTACGATTTAATGACTTTAGGTGTGAGTTTTGTAAAGCATGATTTTTATCCAGGTGCAGGTGTAAAAGTAGAGTATGTAGATCCTGCTTCTTTAGTTTACAGTTATACAGAAAGCCCTACTTTTGAAGATTGCTTTTATTATGGCGAAGTAAAACAAATACCAATAACAGAATTAGTTCAAATCAAACCAGATATAACGAATGAGGAACTGGAAGAAATATCTCAATTGTCTTCTTTATGGTATAACTACTACGGTATCTTACGACCTTACTATGATACTTTATTTCAGAAAGATGTGGCTACTTTATTGTTTTTTCAGTATAAGACAACTAAGACGATGGTTTACAAAAAGAAGAAGTTACCTAATGGTGGTGAAAGAATTATACCAAAAGACGATAACTTTAATCCGCCAGAAGAGTCAACAGAAAACTTTGAAAAATTGTCTAAGAAAATTGAAGTGTGGTATGATGGAATAATGGTTATGGGTAGTACAAAGATGTTGAAATGGGAACTTTCAAAGAACATGGTTAGACCTGCTTCAGCTTCACAAAAAGCATTACCAAATTACATTGGAGCAGCTCCAAGAATGTATAAAGGTGTTATTGAGTCATTAGTAAGAAGAATGATAAACTTTGCAGACCTTATACAAATAACACACTTAAAACTTCAGCAAGTAATATCTAGAGTAGTTCCTGATGGTGTTTTCATTGACGCTGATGGATTAAATGAGGTAGATTTAGGAACAGGAGCCGCCTACAATCCAGAAGATGCGTTAAAGCTTTACTTCCAAACGGGATCTGTAATAGGTAGGTCATATACGCAAGATGGTGAGTTTAATAATGCTAGAGTGCCGATTCAAGAACTAGGTACAAATAGTGGTCAAGCTAAAATGGCTAGTTTGATTAATTCATACAACCACTATTTAAATATGATTAGAGATGTAACCGGATTGAACCAAGCAAGAGATGCATCTACACCTGATCCAAACGCATTAGTTGGTTTACAAAAGTTGGCTGCCCTAAACTCCAACGTAGCTACAAGACATATATTAGATGCCAATCTACAGATATCACAAAAACTAGCGGAGGCTTTATCACTAAGAGTAGCTGATCTATTAGAGTATGCTGACTTCAAAGAAGAATTCACTAATCAAATAGGGAAATATAAAGTAAACTTATTGGATTCTATAAAGGATTTATACCTACATGATTTTGGCATATTTATAGAAGTAGCCCCAGATGAAGAGCAAAAAGCACAGTTAGAAGCTAACATACAAACTGCATTACAGCGTGATCAAATAACTTTAGAAGATGCCATCGACATTAGAGAAGTTAAAAACATAAAATTAGCTAACGAGGTGTTAAAGTTGAAACGTAAGAAAAAGCAAGAACAAGATCAAGCTTACGAGCAACAAAAAATGCAACAACAAGCTCAGATTAATGAACAGTCTCAAATAATGGCTGCTCAAGTAAACATGAAAAAGACTGAAGTAGAGACACAAGCTAAGATTCAAATAGAACAAGCTGAAGCTCAATTTCAAATTGAAAAAATGAAAAAAGAGGCTGAATTGAAAAAGCAACTAATGGACTACGAGTTTCAGTATCAAATGCAACTTAAAGGTTTAGATGCTAATGCACTTCAGTCTAGAGAAACACAAAGAGAAGAGGCCAAGTCAGAGCGAATAAGCCAACAAAACACAGAGCAATCTAAATTGATTCAACAAAGACAACAAAAGCTACCAGCTATAAACTTTGAGTCCAACGAAGATAGCCTTGATGGCTTTGATTTGTCTGAGTTCGAGCCAAGATAAAAATATTTAGTAACTTTGTGTAAAATTAAATCAAATCAAATATAATGGAAAATTGGAAAGTTAGAGAAGTTTCTTCTGAAGAGAAGAGTCAAGCTCAAGTAGAGCAAGAACTATTGGATAAAGCAGAAGCTAAAAGTTCTGAAGAAGTAACCGAAGAAAAAGGTGAAACTACAGAAGTAGCTCAAGAAGAAAAAATTGATGAGTCGCAACCAACTCAGGAAGTTCCTGTTACGGAAGATTCACCAACACCTCAGATGACTGAGGAAGACGTTCTTTCTTTTTTGAAAAACAGATACAACGATGAGATAACTTCACTTGATCAGTTTAGAAATAAACAGGATGAATCACAGAAGTTACCAGACGAAGTTTCTAGTTATTTGAAATTTGCTAAGGAAACAGGCAAAGGGTTTGAAGATTTTGTTAAAATTAACAGAGATTTCAGTTCAATGCCTGCTGATGACTTAATTCGCGAATACTATTCAGAAATCAAACCCCACTTAGATTCTGACGATTTAGAGTTTGAGATGGGAGAAAAGTTTGGTTACGATGAAAGTATAGACGATGAGGCATCCATTAGGAAAAGGAAAATAGCTAAAAAAGAAGTTCACAAAAAGGCGATGGATTACTTTGAAAAACTAAAATCTGATTATTCTAATATAGTTGAGTCAACTAAACAAACAGAAGAAAAGATTGAAAAGCCAAGTAAGCCTGAGTCTAATAGTGTATCTACAGATGAAATTAATAAGAGGAATGCTTTCTTTTCTGAAAAGACAAATGAGTACTTTAAAGATTTCGATGGCTTTGGATATAAATTCAATGATCAAGAAATAAAATATACGGTTTCAGATGTCAATAAAGCAAAAGAAAACCAATCTGACTTAAATAATTTTATAAAGCTTCATGTAAATGATGATGGCTACCTAAAAGATGCGGAAAGTTACCATAAAGCTATGGCTGCTGCTTTTAACCCTGATGGTTTTGCAAAGTTCTTTTATGAAAAAGGAAAAGCAGATGCAATCAGCGCAGATGTCAAAGCTACTAAAAACATCGACATGGGATTAAGGTCTAAACCTGTTACATCACAAGCTCCAAAATTAAAAGTCACTGCTCTTAGTAAAGATTCTGGAAATTCACTACGAATAAAAAGTAACAAGAATAAATAAAACTAAAAATTAGAAATAATGGCAGGAACATTGCAAGGTACTCCAGCACCAGCGTTAAGCCCATCATCGGTAAAAGCTGCGTTGCCTGGAAACTACATTACAGATTTCGATTTCTTAAATCAGTATCTACCTGATACTTACGAAAAAGAATTCGAAAGATACGGAAACAGAACAATCTCTTCTTTTATCAGAATGGTAGGAGCTGAGATGCCAACTAACTCTGACTTAATCAAGTGGGCAGAGCAAGGAAGGCTACACACTAAATACGAAGGTTGCACAACTTCAGCAGCGGATGGACCTACAGGGTCTACAAGTGTTCCTTACGTTACTGCGGGTGCAGCTTGTAACTTCAGAGTAGGTCAAACACTTTTCTTATCATTAGAAGGTGGAGCTACTTCAAACAAAGCAATTGTAACAGCAGTAGGTGCTGACACAGCAGTTGGTACAGCTGACTCTTTTGAAGTTGCTTACTACGAAGCTGCTCAATCAGCAGGTTTTCAAGCTGGTACGATTACAGCCTTTGTATACGGTTCAGAATTCAGACAAGGTACTAACGGAATGGTTGGTTCTTTAGAGTCTGAAGACATTTTCTTAGAAAACAAGCCAATCATCATTAAAGATAAGTACGAAGTATCTGGTTCAGATGCTGCACAAATCGGATGGGTTGAAGTTTCTACTGAAGATGGAGCAACTGGATACTTATGGTATTTAAAGTCTGAGCATGAAACAAGACTACGTTTTGATGATTACTTAGAAATGGCCATGATCGAAGGTGTAATTGCTGAAAACGCTTCTGGTGCATTAGCTCAATTAAACGGATCTGCTTACCCAGCTGGTTCTTCAATTGCTAACAGTGCTGGTACTCAAGGTATGTTTGAAGCAATCGAAACTAGAGGAAACGTATGGTCAGGTGGTATTCCATCTAGTTTAGCTGACTTTGATAGCATCATCGAAAGATTAGACAAGCAAGGAGCAATCCAAGAAAACGTTCTATTTGTAAATAGAGATATGTCTTTCGCAATTGATGATATGTTAGCTGCTCAAAACTCTTACGGTGCTAATGGTACTTCTTACGGATTGTTTGACAATGACGAAGAAATGGCATTAAACCTAGGATTCTCAGGATTCCGAAGAGGATATGATTTCTACAAGTCAGACTGGAAATATCTTAACGAGTTTTCTTTAAGAGGTGGTATTGACGGTGGTAAAGTTAACGGTGTACTTGTACCCGCTGGTTCTACTAACGTATATGACCAAATCTTAGGAAGAAACGCTAAGAGACCATTCTTACATGTAAGATATAGAGCTTCAGAAACTGAAGACAGAAGATACAAAACTTGGATAACAGGTTCTGTTGGTGGTGCTAGAACAAGTGATCTTGATGCTATGGAAGTTAACTTCTTATCAGAAAGAGCTCTTTGTACTATGGGTGCTAACAACTTCGTTATTTTTAACGGATAATTGTATACAATTTGGGGGGTAGGATTGCTACCCTCCTTTTTTTTTACTTAAATTAAATACACTAAAATGAAACAAGAATTAAAACCGAGACTATATAAACTAAAAACAAAAAACACGCCTTTGAGCTTGTTAATTTCAACTAGAAACTCTAGACACAAACCATTAGTACATTTTGATGAAGAAAAGGGTTACAATAGAGCTCTAAGATATGCCACCAACCAAAAGTCTATTTTTGAAGACGAACAGGATGGTCATGTTATTGTAGGAGCTGTAGTCTTTGAGGATGGTTTCTTAAAAACAAAAAAAGAAGATGTTGTCTTACAAAAGTTTTTAAGCCTACACCCAGACAATGGAATAGTGTTTGAGGAAGTAGATACAGAAAGAGACGCTCAAGAAGATTTAGAGTACATCAATTATGAAGTAGATGCTTTGATTGCCGCTAGAGAAATGGAGCTTGACCAAATGGAAGCCATAGCTAGAGTAGCATTAGGTGTTGACGTAGATAAAGTAAAGACAGCTGAATTAAAAAGAGACATCTTAATATTCGCTAGAAACAACCCACAAGAATTCTTAGAAGCTTTAGATAATGAAGATATTGCATTAGAATCTATGGTAAAAAGAATGTTTACTGAAAATTTGTTGTCATACAGAAGAAAAAACAGAGAGGTTTATTTCAACTTAAAAAACAACAAAAAAAGAATGTTATTAGTTAAACACGGTGAAGACTACGTAAAAGCGACAATGTCGTATTTTCACACTGAAGAAGGGATGGAAGCATTAGATGCTTTAGAAAACAAACTTCTGAGTTAAAACAAACTTTTATCTTAAATTAAAGGCTCCTTATAGGGGTCTTTTTTTTTACTTATCTTTGTAAGAAATATTCCCGAATGATTAATGAAATTAGAAATACCGTATTAGCAATAATAAATAAGAATAATAACGGTTACATGACTCCAGAGGAATTTAATTTATTTGCAGAGCAAGCACAACTAGAAGTATTTGAATCTTATTTCTTTGACTTAAACAATTGGATTGTAAAAAAAAACCAACGAAGGTCAAACTCTGACTACGCTGACATCACACAACAATACGAAGAAGTAATAGATATTTTTTCAGAAACTAAACCTTTGAGTCATAACTTAGGAAACACATTTTTTACACCAAGTCTTTCTACTACTGGAGATGATTGGTATACTTTAAACAGATTAACAGCTTACGAAACTCTTTTAACACAAGGAACTAACGATAGTGTTGGTTTAAATGCATTAGAAGATACAACAGCAGATTTTTCCGCAGCAGGGGTAAGTGTAGGAGATATAGTAATTAGTTTAGATCCAGCTTTAAATCCTGAAGATGCAAAACACGCATATGTAACTTTGGTCCAAACTCAAGCTTTAGGACTAACTAGTAATATATTTCCTAATCAACCAGTGGGATATCGAGTTTATAAAGCTTCAGCAGCTAGAGATGTAGAAAGAGTAAGTCAAGGTAAAATAATAAAACTTAATAGCTCTAACCTAACTACACCTACATCTGATTATCCAGCTTACACATTGGAAGATGTTTTGGTAAGTGCTTACCCTCTAACTATAGATGATTTTGGTGAGTTGTTTTGTCAGTATGTTAGATATCCAGTTAAGCCAAATTGGACTTACAATGCGATAGGTCCCGATGGAGATCCTGTTTTTGATTCTTCTAATGTTAATTACCAAGACTTTGAGCTTCCGTTAGATGATTCAATAGAACTAATTATTAAAATATGTGGCTATGCAGGTATAAGCATACGTGAGCCTGAAGTGGTTCAGTTTGAGCAAATACAACAAGGGCAACAAAACCAAGTAACACAATAAGCGTATGGCATATTCAATGACAGATCAGAAATATTACACCAATAATGGAGTTGTTCCTACAAATATAAATTGGGGTAACTATCAGTATGTATCTCTAAAAGATATTGTAAACAACTTTGAACTTATGTTTGAGGGTGATGAAAATTTAGTTAGTAAGCAAAACAGATACAAAATATTATTTCACGCAAAACGAGGTATACAAGAAGTAAATTACGATGCATTAAAGAATATTAAAATATTAGAGATGGATGTATGTGACACACTTAGATATGTGTTGCCTGCTGACTACGTAAACTACGTTAGAATATCTTTATTTAAAAACGGTATATTATTTCCACTTATAGAAAACTTCCAAACTAATTATTCTTCTGCATACTTACAAGATGATGACTGCGAAGTTTTATTTGATATTGATGGCAATGCTTTAGGTAGCACATCTGCTATAGATAATAAAAGAATTATGGGAACTAAGCCATCGTTATATTTAAATCCAGGTCACCCTTATGACGGTAGAGAAGGATATTGTTGCGATGGTCAGTGGTATTTTACTTATGGATTAGGAGGTAAGTATGGAATGAACACTACTTTAGCTAATCAAAATCCAAACTTCAGAATAGATAAAAAAGGAGGCGTAATAAACTTCAGTTCTGACATGAAAAACCAATTGGTTATCTTAGAATATGTATCAGATGGTTTAGAAAGAGGTCATGATGATGACGTTATGATTAATAAGTTAGCTGAAGATTATTTGTACGCTTACATAAAGTGGGCTATATTAGATAATAAATTAAACGTTCCTGAGTACGTAGTAAATAGAGCTAGAAGAGAAAAGAGTTCAAAACTACGTAATGCTAAAATTAGATTAAGCAATCTCCACCCAAGTAGGATTCTTATGCCACTTAGAGGTAGAGCTAAATGGATTAAATGAAAATAACTAGAACTTTTACCGCAGGTATAATGAACAAAGACCTCGATGAGAGGTTAATACCACAGGGTCAGTATCGTGATGGTCAAAACATTGGAGTATCTACATCAGAGGAGTCAAATGTCGGATCTATTGAAAACATATTAGGTAACACACAAGTTGGTGGAGATTTATCATATTTGAGTGCTGATGCGGCTGCTATCGGTGCTATTGCTGATGGAGCTAATGAAGAGTTTTATTGGTTTGTAACAGACACTGACTTTGATTACATATTAAAATATAATGAAACAGGAAATACTGCGAGTATAGTTTTAAAGGATACAAAAGGTAGAGTTCTTAAATTTGACAAAGAATACACCATAACAGGTATTAATTTAATAGGTGGTCTTTTATTCTGGACAGACAATTTAAACCAACCTAGGAGATTAAACATTGACAGGTATTATGCCACGGATGGTTTCACAGAAGACGACATCTCTGTTATAGTAAAACCACCATTAAACGCTCCTGTAATTGAATTACAAAACACAACTGGATCGCTTATACCCGCTCTATTAGAAAACACGGTAAATAATATATCAGAGAAATATATACGTTTTGGCTATAGATGGAGGTATGAAAATAATGAGTATAGTGCTTTGTCTCCGTTTTCAGCTACATCTTTTGGGGCTACCAACTTTGCTTTCGATTATGCA
>Ga0099849_1000630_pt1 | contig 16171 bp, 21 predicted proteins | sample CB_VirMetaG_4_FD_78177 | JGI IMG/M metagenome (GOLD analysis project Ga0099849, IMG submission 78177) | Freshwater to marine saline gradient viral communities from Chesapeake Bay - CB_1508_1M Viral MetaG | ecosystem: Environmental > Aquatic > Marine > Coastal | place: USA: Chesapeake Bay... | reverse complement strand
GAGATGTTCGTGAAGCATCTTCTCTTGTGGTTCCAGCGGATCGCACCTTTCGTGGCGCATGGTCATTCAATGGCGATGCTGTCGAGGTAGACATGACAGCGGCCAAGGCTATTCACAAGGATAACCTACGGGCAGAACGTGCGCCTCGATTGGCTGACTTGGATGTGGCCTACATGAAGGCATTGGAAGCTGGCACTGGCGCTGATGCTATTGCTGCACAGAAGGCAACCCTGCGTGACATTACTGCGGATGCTCGCATTGATGCTGCGGCAGACCCAGATGCGCTGAAGGCATTGGACTTGGCTACCCTGTTGGGAGAATAACATGAGCAAGGCAAGGCAACTAGCCGACTTAGGTGATGACTTTGATGGCGCAAACTTAACACTCTCTGGCGGTGTCGTCTTTGGCGCAACTGGCGGGTCGGTCACAAGCAAAACGCTGGATGACTATGAGGAGGGGACTTGGACGCCTGTTGATAATAGTGTTGCTAGCCTAACTTTAAATACATCTAATGCCGTTTATACAAAAATCGGAAACCTTGTTAAGGTGAGTGCTAGTGTCACCTATCCTTCGACAGCAGACTCTAACAGGGTAAACATTGGCGGCTTACCTTTTGCACTCGCTGCGGGTGCCAGTGGTGGGGCGTTTATAACTTTCACCAACTGCGGAAGTGTCCCGCTTTTTATTTTGGGTGGCACAAGTATCAGTTCATATACTGCGGCAGGGGGTATGTTTGCAAACTCCACAATGTCAAATGACCGAATTGATTTTGTTGTTATCTACACGACCACATAACCCACTGCATAGCTTTGGGTCGGACAGGTGGCAATAACGCCACGATAAAATAGGAGGCCATCATGGCGCTTACAGAAGAAACAGTACAAGACAAAATCGAGATCGTATCAGAACACAAAATGATACAGGTCAGAACCGCCGTAGTCATCAAGCGTGACGGTGCAGAGATCAGCCGCAGCTTCTCACGCCATGTCGTTGCACCAGATGCAGACATCACAGGTGAAAGCACAGAGGTACAAGCCATCTGTAACGCAGTACACACACAAGCGGTTAAGGATGCTTATGCTGCACACTTAGCGAGCCAAGAGGTTTAATCATGCGACAGGTTGATGCTGGTACACTAACGATTGCAGAGGCAGACTGATGTTAGGCTTTAGCCCACTCGCATCTGCGCCGCTGGCAGACAGTGGGCTTGCGATTGAAAACTTCGCGCTTACCGCCGACAACATCACGGCTGGCGCACCAACCGTTGCGGCGGCTACACTTGCAGAAGATTATTCGTTTGCGCCGGTAGACATTGTTGCGGGAAGCCCCGTCGTGGGCGTTCCAAGCGTGGCGCAAAACATCGCCTTGGCGGCAGACGGAATAGCTGCTGGCGCTCCAACGATTGCTGAGCCAACGCTGACCAGCGTCCACTCGCTTATCCCGACACAAATCACGGCTGGCACTCCGACTATCGACAACAGCGCGATCACCGTAAACCATGTTCTTTCGGGCGCAGAGATCACGGCTGGCGTTCCGGTTGTCGGCCCAGCGCGGTTTAAGTGGCAGGTTGAGCCAGTCGGGCCAGAGACATGGACGGATCAAGCGGTTGGCGCGGAGACATGGACTGAGCAAGGGTCTACGGCACCGGCTTGGACAGAGCAGGAAGCAGCATAGTGTTTGCTGGCAAAATGATATATAGTGCAAAAAAGCGCGAGGCAATTAAATGACGATTAGCATAACCAAACCTACCGTTGGCGGCTCAGAGAATACATGGGGAACCACGGTCAACACGGCGCTTGATGACGTTGTTGATGTTCTGAACGGTAATACCGCAAGCACCCCAGATTTGACAGAAGGAAGCTGAAGGTCGGCGGCACTGCTGTTACTGCATCAGCGGCAGAGCTTAATTACACGGATGGCGTTACGAGCAATATTCAAACGCAGCTTAACGGCAAGCTGGGGGGGTCTAATGCTTCAGCTACAATCACGACATTAAATTCTACGACGGTCAACGCCACAACCATTGATCTTGGCAATTGGACGATTTCGCAGTCTGGATCTAGTTTAAAGTTTTCGTACAACGGCACGGCGCGTTTTGCGCTGTCTAGCTCTGGTGCGCTGACTGTAGAAAACGATGTAACTGCATTTGGTAGTGCGTAATGACTATTACCTCTATAGATAATTTTGGTCACGCCAGCGGCGCAATATCTATGAGCGAGTTGCGATCATATTATGGCCGGTCGGGCGCTGTATCGCTGAGTGGCAGTTTAAGCGGCAGCACTGGCCCAGTGCCAAGCAGCTTACCATCTTCAGGTAGCGCTATATCAGTTTCTAATTTTCGCAGCAAAAATAGAATATTAAGAAAAAAGGGATCTACGCAGACAATTGCTAGTGGGTCTTCTTGGTCGCCAGCGCAATCAGGCTGTGTGCAGTATAATGTATATGCTGTTGGCGGTGGTGGTTCTGGTGGTGGTCATTCAACTGACAGTGGGCGTGAAAAGGTTGCCTCTGGTGGCGGTGCGGGTGGTACAGCATTTCGCCGATATTCAGTTCAAGATCATGGGGTCACCTCTGCTAGCATTGGAATTGGCGGCGGCGCTGCGGGTGTTTCTTATCCTGCCAATAGTGGATATGCGATCTCAGGCCGAAATGGGGGTACTACAACCTTTAACCCAAATGGCTCTGGTGCCACGATTTATGGGTATGGCGGCTCAAGAGGATTTGGTGGAAGGCAAACATCAGCCATTGGGCAAGCATCAACTACCACTAATATTAGTTCGTGGGGTACTTGCTCTGGGTCATCAGGTGGTGGGGCCGCTGGGGGTGAAAGCAATTACTCAGGTGGTGCTGGGCCAGCGCTTTCTGTTGGCGGTGATCAGTCAAGCGCTAGCGGCGGTGGTAGCCCAAATTTAGGCTCTGGTGGTAAAAATGGCTATATAGTCAATCAATCTGGTTACGCAAAATCACAAACAACTGACGCGCCGACAAAGCCTTCTGAGTGGGGTTCTAACGTAAGCGCTACGTTTAGAGGTGGCGCTGGTGTGCAGCACTCTAGTGGCGCTGCGGGTGCATCTGATGGGGGTAGTAATTATGGCGCTGGCTCAGGCGGCTCTGCGTCTGAGAGCGGTGCAGGGTCTTCTGCAAACGGATCTAGCGGCGCTATATTTGTAACTTATTATGAGATAAACACATGACGCTGGTTCCCCTCGACATCCCCGCCGGTTTCTACAGAAACGGTACTGACCTTGAGCAGTCTGGCCGGTGGCGTGATGGTAGCTTGGTCAGATGGCGTGACAACAGCTTACGCCCAATCGGAGGCTGGCAGGAGCGCAAGACATCGTTCTGCACGAATGTCGTGAGAGGAATGCACACATGGGAAGCAAACAACGGCACTGCCTATGTGGCTGGCGGTTCTTATAACGAGCTAGTCGCGATGACAGGCAACGGAACCGTGTATGACATTGCGCCAACAGATTTAACGGCTGGCCGTGAGGACGCAGAGGTTGAAACGGGATACGGCTACGGCTTCTATGGCGATGGTTTCTATGGAACGCCAATCCAGCAAAATGCTAACGCCGTTCCAGAAGAAGCTACGCAGTGGAATATAGATAATTGGGGCGAATATCTTGTTGCCACCAACAGAGATGACGGGCGCTTGCTCGAGTGGCAGCTAAATCCAGCAGTAAAGGCGGCTCCGATTGCAAATGCCCCTACCGGAAATCTTGGCTTAGTCGTAACAGAAGAGCGTTTTATTTTTGCTTTGGGTAGCGGGAGCAACCCGCGTAAGATTTCATGGTGTGATCGTGAAAACAACACAGTATGGACGCCAGCAGCTACAAATGAGGCTGGTGACATTGAGCTTGCCGACAGCGGCCAGATCATGCAGGGCGTTAGAACACGCGGCCAGACGCTTATCCTGACAGATACATCAGCCCACACAGCGCGATACCTTGGCCCGCCTTATGTGTATGGCTTTGAGCGTGTTGGCACATCATGTGGGGCTATATCCCGCAAAGCTGCATCTGATGTTGATATGGGCGTGTTCTGGATGGGCCAGCGTGGTTTCTTTAGGTTTGACGGAAACAGCGTTCAGGAAATACCCTGCGATGTCTTTGACTATGTGTTTGGTGACTTTAATCCAGCGCAGCAATCAAAGGTTTGGTCGTTTGCCAACGGCCAATACGGCGAGGTTTGGTGGTTCTATTGTAGCGGAAATTCAAATGAAATCGATCGTTATGTCGCATACGACTATAAAGAAGGCCACTGGTTGATTGGCAACCTGTCTCGCACTGCTGGCGTTCAGCGCGGTGTTTTCCGCTATCCATTTATGGCGGGTCACAACGCAGACAGCGACATCTATGAGCATGAGGTTGGGTTGAACGTAGATAGCTCATCAATCTTTGCAGAAAGCGGGCCAATATCTATTGGTGCTGGGGATCAAGTTGCGCGTGTTACTGAGCTTATTCCTGATGAAAAAACGCAAGGCGATGTCAACGTCACGTTTAAGACACGGCTTTATCCAAATGGCGCTGAAACAAGTCATGGGCCATTCACAACTGCAAACCCAACATCAGTAAGGTTTACTGGGCGGCAAGTTCGTATGCGGGTTGATGGAGCGATCTTATCTGACTTTAGGGTCGGCAACATGCGAATTGATATGAAAGCTGGGGGCCGTAGGTAATGCCGGTTCCAGTATTACCCCCTATTGGCCCAGACTTGCGCCAGTGGGGGCGTCAGCTAACAATATACTTGCAGCAAAACCTAGCAAAGCTTGGATTTAAAACATCAACGGATAATCCGTCTGAAAACGGCGTCATCCTATGGGACAACGTGAACGGCTACCCTGTCGTGTCGAAGAATGGCGAGTTTCGGCAGATTGTTCTGGAAGATGGTCACGCTGACTTTATGAAAACGGCTGATGTCGTGCCGGTAGCAGCAAACACAGCGTACAAGCTGACTTACGATGCTCCCACCGGCAACGACGGAATAACACAGGGAACGCCAGCTTCAAGGATTGTTTTTGAAGAGGCTGGCGAATATGTCGTGTCGTTCTCCGCGCAAATATCATCGACATCAGCCAGCACGGTTCACTTCTACTTCTGGCCCAGCGTCAACGGAACAAACGTAGCCAACAGCGCGCTAACGACTGCGCTACACCAGAACAACGCCACGCTGGTCACATCGCGCACACAGATATTCACTGTTGCGGCAAATGACTACTTAGAAGTGAATTACATGATTGACAGCACAAGTGGCTTTCTGAATTACACCGCAGCGTCTTCGCCGGTGCCAGCAATCCCCGCGTCAACTTTAGCGATTACGAGGCTGCACGGATGAAGGACATTTATGTAAACCAATTAGAGCGCTGCAAGCCTTGGATAGAGGATGCTTTAGAGTATTGTGGCGGCACACATGAATGGGAAGATATAGCTAGTGGCATTGCGGATGGCCGTATGCAGCTATGGCCCGCGCCCAAGGGGTGTATTGTTACTGAAATTGTGGTATATCCTAAGAAGCGAGTTTTAAACATATTCTTAGCTGGTGGCGAATTGGATCAGATTTTAGACATGGACAATGATGTTAAGGCATGGGCAAAAGAACAAGATTGCGAAGCTGCGATCATGGCGGGCCGTTTAGGGTGGAAAAAACCGTTAGCGCCGTTAAATTGGAAAATGCTACACGCAAACTTTATTAAGGAGTTTTAAAAATGTCTGGTGGCGGTGGATCATCTACAACAAAACCAACAGTTCCTAAGTTTTTAGAAACTGGTTATCAGCAAGGTATAGGAATGGGCCGCGACTTGTCGGCAATGCCTTATACGCCTTTTTATGGGCCAGATGTTGCGGCCATGTCGCCATTAGAGCAAGCTTCTTTTCAAGGCACTGATGTTATGGCAAGCGCATTCGGTATGCCCACATCTGGCGGTCAGCAATATCTTCCTGCGCCTACTCAATTTGAGGGTGGAGCTATGGGTTATTCTTCAGCGCCAATCTTTGAACAAGCAGTCGGTGAATTGAGAACAAGACGCCCAGCGCAAGCCGATTATTATAATAGTTTTTTCATTGATCCTATGACGGGTGAAATGGGAGAACGGACAATAGAAAAACAGCCTGTTGCATTAGAGATGCAAGGCGGCGGTAGAAGGGGAAAGTAATATGGCGGGCGGTGCAAATCCACAAATGGCTCAACCGGCTATGAACCCTTACACGGCTGCGGCTGGTGCGCAGGGTGCGGCAATGGGCAGAGTTGGTCAGGGTCTTACGCAAACTGCGGCTGGCGGCATGGGCGCTTATCAAAACCCCTACGAAACTCAAGTGGTTCAGCAATCATTGCGCGATGTAGGAACACAAGCGCAAATGGGCTTAAACCAATTAGATGCGCAAGCGCAGCAAGCTAGAGCTTTTGGTGGTTCGCGGCACGGTATAGCAACAGGAGAGGCGCTGAAGGGCTACAATCAGCAAATGGCAGACACAGCCGCCCGAATGCGGCAACAGGGCTTCCAAACGGCTCTAGGAGCTTCTCAGGCAGATTTAAATCGTCAGCTAGGCGCAGCGGGTCAATTGGCTGGCATGGGTCAGCAATCTTTTGGTTACGGTCAGGCAATACAGCAGCAGCAAATGCAGCAGGGCCAGCAGCAGCGTCAAATGATGCAGGATCTTATAAACGCTGGAAAGCAACAATATGCGGGATATACTGGCGCTCCGCAGCAGGGATTGGCTACGTTCTTGGGCGCAATGTCTGGTGTGCCTAACTTGCAGGGTCAGCAGCAAGGTTATAACGCAGGATTTCTTGACTATCTTATGGCGGCTGGTCAATTCGCTTAGAGGATTTTTAGATGAGTATGAACCCAAACCAAGCACCTAGAAGCGGCCTATTAGGTTTACTTGATCGTGTAAGGCGTCCAGATGAGGAAACCGGCTTAAACTTTGCAAACCGTTTGGGCATGGCGGCATCTGTTCTTAATCCTATGAACCCACAATCTGCTAATTACCGGCAGCAAATGATGCAGTCTGGTCAAGCTAGAATGCAGGGTCAGGCTCGCAACCGCACTATAGCAGAGCTTCAGAAACGCGCTGATGCGGGCGATCAAGTTGCAGCACGTTATCTGCAAGCGGTACAATCACGCGCTCTGGACGCCTCTCAGGGCTTCTCAGGGTATCTTTCTGAAACTGCGGCAATAGACTTAGAGAGAAGAAAAGCTGGAGCTTTAGGTGCAAAAGATCCAGTAACGCGAGCGTCCCAGAAATTTTTAAACGGAACTGTTTACACAATTACTGACAGGGGTGTTGTTGTTTATGACCCAAGTGGTAGGTTAGTAACCGGCGCAGATGCAGAGCGTGTTTTAAAAGAAGCTAATGAATTTGAAAATCAAAATAGAGCAATTGGCGTTGGGTTGAGCGAAGCCGCTAAATTACAACAAAAAGATGCAAATGAAGCATTTAATAAAGCTGAATTGGTTGGGGGGCAAATAGCAACTATTGATAGGGCAATTTCAGAAATAGATGCGGGCGCGCAGACTGGACTTGTTTATAACCTTTTGCCTGATATTACGGCTCAAGCCGGTGGATTGCGGGCGGCATTACAGCAAATGGGATTAGACGTTGTTTCTTCAGTAACTTTTGGGGCTTTGTCGCAAAGTGAATTAGATATTGCAATGTCTACTGCATATCCAAGAAATGCAAGTAGTGCGGAATTAAGAGAGTTTTTAGTTAAACGCAAAAATGCGCTTTCAAAATTAAGAAGATTTACTGAAGAAACCGCAATGTTTTTGAGAAATCCTCTAAATACAAAGAGTGATTGGACAAAGCTACAGCAGCAGTCAAGAGATTTAAAAGCGTCAGGGGCATCTGGAAACCCCTACATGGGCATGAGTGTAGACGCTTTAAATGAAATCTACTTGCGATATAACACTTTGACTGACGCTCAGAAAGCGCAGTTTGTAAAAGCTCTTGAAGCTGCGCAGGGGTAATTAAAAATGGCAACAATAGAAGAAATGCTTGCAAACATTAATGCTCAACAATCTCAGACAGCACAAACTACGCTGTCAATTCAAGATATGTTGTCGGGCATACAAGCTGGATCTTCAGCTTCCTCTCAGCCAGAAAAACAATCTATTATGGATTGGTTTAAGGGCGGCAAAAGAGAAAGCAATATACCATTAATTGAAAATGCCAATCTTGGTTTACCGCCCGAAAAAAATGCGCAGATGTTGGCATTATTAACAACAACCGCAAGTGACGATAGATTAGCTTCTGGGATAAAGAAAATATTGCCTGATGCTCAATTTGATAAAGATCAATATGACAATCTTGTAGTTATAGCGCCAGTTTTCAGAGATGGTCAGCAAACACAGCAATACACAAGGTTTTATCCAAACCCAAAAGGCTTAAATACTGTTGATATAATGCAAGCTGCGGGTGCAGTTACGGCTGGGCAAGCTTTAGCAGCAACAGGTGGGCTTATCGGGGTTCCTGTCAGTGGTGTTTTGGGTGGTGGGTTGTTAGGTCTTACTGAAGCTGGATTAATAGAGGCTGCAAGTAGCGCGTTAAGTGATGATCCTTTTCAAGTATTTGACTTGCCGTTAGGTTTTGTTGGTGGCGCTGCTGGGTCAAAAGTTGCGCAAGTATTGGGTGACTTAATTGCTAAAATAAAAACTAGCCCAAAGGCTGTTTTAGATACAGATGGAAATTTAAAGCCAGCGGTTAGAAATCAAATAAGCGCTCTTGGTCTTGATCCTGATAATATAACAGCAGAAATTGCATCTAAGCTGCAAAGCCAAATACGAAAAGTAGGAGATCCACAGGCGTCAGCTAGACTGACAGAGGCACAAAGCTTGCCAACGCCAGTGCCATTAACAAGGGGTGATGCTACTGGTTCAAGATCGCAACAATTATTTGAAGAACAAATAGAAAGCGGCGTTTATGGTGAGCCAGCTAGATTAACAATGGAAGCGCGGCGTGGGCAACAACAAGGTGCAATGCGTCAAAATTTGGAGCAAATTCAAAAGTCGTTAGGCGGCAGTGAGATTACTCAACAGGGTCAGGCTGCTTCTCAAATACCTTCTGCATTATCAGCTTTAAGGCAATCTGAGCGTCAAGCCGCATCAGCGCTTTTTACTGAAGCAGATCAAGCTGGGTATGCGTTTATTCCCGCAAATCAGGCGGGCGCACTAGCTGACAGTTTAAGAGCATCTTTAAGGACATTTAGTCCATCAGAGGTGCAAGCGACTTCTGCAATAGTAGACACTATGGAAGAAAATTTGGCCGCAGCGGGTGACATTAAATCATTGTTTAATTCACGGCAAAGGTTAGTAAAAACTGGAGCGCCAAACACTCCAGAACGGGCGGCAGCTAATGCTGTAAAGTCAGTTTTAGATAAACAGCTTAAATTATTAGTAGATCAGCAGCTTTTAACAGGAAATCCAGAAGCAGTTACAGCACAATTAAAAGCAATAAGTAATTATGCTGATTTCGCGTCAAAGTGGAAAGGCGATGGCGTTTTAAACAAGTTGACAGAAAAAACTGTACGGGATGGCGAAAGAATTTTTAAGCAAGATCCCGCTTCTGTTGCCAATTTCTTGTTTGGGGCAAAAGGTGCAAAACTTGTTAGCGCTCCAGAGATGGCAAGAGATTTAGCTACCTTAAAAAGAACATTGCCCGAAGATCAGTGGAATGAATTAAGGCAAGAAGCTTTTTTGCATATGGCAAATAGGGCTGAAGGAACCGCTAGGTCAGGAGATTTAGAAATTTCTGGGGCTAAGTTTCAAACATTTTGGAATGAAATGAAAAACAGAAATCCTGATTTAGTTAAGGGATTGTTTACCCCAGAAGAACAAAAACTTATTTCACGATTTGCCTCTGTAGCTTCAAGGGTTACATCACGCGCTCAAAACTATTCAAACAGCGCGACAACTGCGAATACATTACTGCAACAATTGTCTCAATCAATAGGCGGCACAACTGTTGCTAAGTTGGCTTTAAGAGCGCCGTTTATAAGAATGATAACAAACACGGTTGCAAGTGTGCGGGCTGAAGATGCGTTTAAAGTTCCTTTGGGGAGAGCGACACAGCCATTAAGTGGCGCTGCGGGCGCTGGCGCGGCATCTGGAAGTGGTGGAGATCCTGCATATGATTTATACGAAAACATATCAGGCGTTAGAATACCGCGTTAAAAGGAAACAGTTATGCGTTTAGAACCATTAGACGAAGTACAGATTGAAAGCATTGTTTCCAAAGCAATAGAGGATGCTCAAGATTTTATTGACAGCGAAGTAGCGCCCCAAAGGATTAAAGCCCAGCGTTACTTTGATGGGGAAGTTGACATTGGCTATGAAGAGGGCCGGTCACGGGTTGTAGCAACAAAATGCCGTGAAGTTGTGCGTGGCATGAAGCCTTCTATTCAGCGCATCTTTTTGTCTAATGAAAAGCCTGTTGAGTTTGTGCCGCGTGGCCCAGAAGATGTTGCAATGGCAGAACAGGCTACCCAATTTGTTAGCTATAAGTTTCAACAGCACAACGGATACCGCATTCTTAGCGATGTATTCCAAGATGCTATGGTTAAAAAGGCGGGTATTGCTTACGTTTACCATAGAGAGGAAATGGAAACGGAGATCCACACTTTTACAAACCTTACGGAAGAAGCGTTTGCTTTGCTTGTGGAAGATGATGATGTTGAGGTTATTGAGCATGAAGCTCGCATGACGATCAGCATGGATGAAATGGGCATGGAAGTTGAGATGCCAGAGCATGATGTTAAAATTGCTCGCTCTATTCCTCATGGAGATGTTTGCATAGAGAGCATTCCCCCAGAGGATTTCTTTGTAGATCGTAACGCGAGGTCTATGGATAGCTATTATATCGTCGGCCACAGCACTGAAATGACTGTCGGTGAGTTGCTGTCTATGGGCTTCAGTCTTGATGATTTAGCCGGTTTGGATGGATCTGAATATAGCACCACACAGGATGAGGCTGAGTTTGAGCGCAGAGGTTACACTGTAGATGAGGCAGATGATGAAAACATCTCTGGCGCTTCTAAGAAAATTACAGTTACCAGTGCTTATATGGAGCTTGACATTGAGGGAACGGGTCAGACCAAACTCTACCAGTTTCTTTGCGCCGGTACATCTTACAAGCTACTGAACTTTTATGAGGCTGACTACGCTCCATATGCTATATTTGAGTGCGATCCAGAGCCACACGCTTTCTTTGGCACATCCCTTGTGGATTTAGTTATGGACGATCAGGACGCCGCTACAGCGATGCTCAGAGGTGTTTTGGATAACGTGGCGCTAACAAACAACCCAGCGCTGCAAGTTGTAGAAGGCCAAGCGGCGATTGATGATCTTTTAAATAATGAGATTGGCCGCATTATTAGAGTGAAGTCGCCTTCAGCGGTTACTGAAATGACAGTTCCCTTCACGGCTGGTCAAACTTTACCGGCCATGCAGTATTTTGACCAATTGGTTGATAATAAAACCGGCGTAAGCAAAATGGCGCAAGGTCTTGACCCAGACGTTTTAAAGTCAACAACTGCAACAGCAATTGCTGCATCTCAAGAAGGTCAAACAGGTCAGGCTGAAGTAATCGCTAGAAACTTCGCTGAAGGCGGTATGCGCCAGATGTTTAGGCTTATGCTTGATCTTATGGTCAAACACGCTGATGAAAAAGAAATGATGCGCCTCAATGGAAGCTTTGTGCCTGTCGATCCAAGATCGTGGGAAACGGAGATGGATCTTACCGTCAACGTAGGAATAGGCACAGGGCGCGAGAATGAGCGGGCAGCAGCGCTGCAACAGGCATTTGCTATACAGCAGCAAGTATATCAGACTTACGGGCCTCAGAACGGCATTGTGACGCTTACACAGCTACGCAACACAATGGCTGATATGCTGGCTCTGGGCGGGATTAGAAACGCCGACAGATACTTTATGCCAATGACGATGGAAATTGAGCAGCAAATGATGGCAATGGCTCAACAGCAGCAAGCTATGATGGCGCAGCAGCAACAAGACCCGAATGCTGCATTCTTGCAAACAGAGCAAATGAAAGCTCAGACAAAAGCGCAAGTAGACATGGCTAAAGCTCAAATGGATCAGCATTATAAAATGCACAAATTAGGCATGGATGACGATCTCCAGCGTGATGAGATGGTGCAGGATCTTGCAATTAAGGTTGCTGAGATCCTTGGTAAGTACGGCGCAGCAGTTGATGTAGAGGGCGTGAAGCAAGAGCAAAACGCTATTCGTGAGCACAATGCGCAAATGATGGGAATGGCCGGTGGATATTGAAACAAGGGGCAAACGCTCACAATCTCTACTGCAAAATGATTGGTTTAGAGAAACCATAGAGGATTTGCGGGAACATCAAAAAAGTGTTTTCGCAAGTAGCGGGAAAGATGACGTATCTGACCGCGAAGAGGCACACGCAATCCTGCGGGCCTTAAATGCAATTGAGCATATACTGCAAGCCGATGTGGATGCAGTTAAGCTCCTTCAAAAGAAGGGAAAGCACCGTGGAAACGACTAACCCCATCAACGGCAATGATATAGGGGCTGTTGCCGAAAGTTTGATTATGGAAGCCCCAAATCCGCAAGAAGCTATAGAAGATGCTGTAGAGGTAACTGATGACGGTCAGCCCGAAACGGTGGAAGCTGAAGCTGAAGTTGTGGATGACACTGAGATCAACGCCAGTGAAGAAAGCGTAGATGAGGAATACGAAGAGGCTGAAGAAAGCGCAGTTCAAGAGGAACCTGTTTATCGCGTCAGAGTAGATGGCGAAGAAAAAGAGGTAAGCCTAGATGAACTCAAACGCGGGTACTCAGGGCAAAAGTATATCCAAAAGGGCATGGCTGAAGCTGCTGAAGCTAAAAAGCAAGTTGAGGAAATAACTCAGAAAGTGACCCAAGAGCGTCAAATGCTTGCGCAGATGATGCAACAAATCCAGAATGGCGAAGTACCGCCTGTGCCACAATATCCATCAGAGGAACTACGCGCTAGTGACCCTCTAGGCTATTTGGAAGCAGAGGCAGAATATCGCCGTGCCGTTGATAAGCGTAATGATTTTGACCGTAAGGCTCAATATGTTGCGCAGCAGCAGCGTCAACAAGAGGAACAGCAGCACAATCAGTATCTTGAACAACAGGCTATGCGCCTTGCGGAATGGATGCCTGAGTTCTCTGATCCAGAAAAGCGCTCTGTGTTTATCAAAGATATGTCAGTCAAGGCAAAGAAGCACTACGATCTTTCTAACGAACAGATTTCTAGTGTGAAAACTGCTGAAGAAGTCATTATCTTAAACGATGCGTTGAAATGGCGTGAGTTACAGCAAACCAAAGCCAATGCCACTAAAAAGGCAGAGGGTGCGCGTCCTGTGGTCAAGCCAGCAGCAAAACGTGCGGCTAGTGCTGGAAAAGCATCAAAAGCTAAACAAGCTGAAGCGCAAATGCAGAAAAGAGGCACGATAGATGATGTTGCCAATTTTCTTCTTTCTTAAACTTTTGCAATGAAAGGACACAGCAATGGCTGTTACTGCAAACACCAACCAGACATATGATGTTACGACGATAAAAGAGGATTTGGCTAGCGCCATGGCCTCCATCAGTCCGACTGAAACTATTTTTATGTCTTCTATTGGAACCCGTAATGCTGAAAACACTTACTTCGAGTGGAGTGAAGTTGATTTGGCGGCTACCAGTGCAAACCGGCAAATTGAAGGCGACAGTGGGTTGTCTAACTCAGCGCCGACTAATGCTGTTCGCAAAGGCAATTATACTCAAATTTCTGCCAAGGTTAGTGAGGTATCCTCAACTAATAACGCGGTGAATGGTGTTGCCAATGCGCAGACTGTAGCGAAGCAAGTAGCTTACAAATTGTCTGAACTGAAACGTGATATGGAAGCAATGCTTCTGGACAATGTTGCGGCTTCTGCTGGGGCATCTGGAACAGCGCGTCAAACTGCTGGTCTTCCTGCATTCTTAACCACAAACACTTCTCGCGGATCTGGCGGTGCAAACCCAACCACTTCTGGGACTGGTGAAAGTGGTTCTCCGAATGCTGCTGCAACAGACGGTACGTTACGCCCATTAACGGAGACACTCCTTAAAAGTGTGATAGCTGACTGCTGGAACAGCGGCGCAGAGCCATCAATCGTATTGTGTGGATCTGCGCAAAAGCAGAAAATCTCAACCTTCTCAGGAAACTCAACACGTTTCAAAGAAGCGGAAGATAGCAAGCTAAACGCTGCGATTGACGTTTATCAGAGTGATTTTGGTGAGCTACAAATCGTGCCAGCTAGACATATGCGCGTTCGCACAGTGTCAAGCGTAGACTACACACCAGATGTGTTTGTTCTTGATCCAAACTATGCAGAGGTTGCTTACTTGCAAACTGCAAAGCAAGAAACCTTGGCGAAAACTGGTTTGTCAGAGCGCCGATTGATTTCCTGCGAATATGGCTTACAAATTACTTCGCAAAAAGCACATGGTGTTATTGCTGACGTAAACGCCAGCTAAATCTAAGTGTGGGGGGCTGTAATGGCCCCTCGCATTAATTAAGGAGCCGGTCATGGAAATTGAAATCACAACTGACAGAAACCCTTGGGTCAATGACAAGAAGACCGAAAAAGGTGATATTGTTAAAGTTGAAAAATCTGATGGCGAGGTTATGATTGCTCTTGGGTTTGCTGTTGAGGTCAAGCCAAAGAAAAAAGCTAAGGCAAAAAAGAATGCAAAATAATATTCTCAATACCAAAATTTCTGCTGAAGATGACAAGGTTATTATAAGCAGATCACAAGATGTAAGCGCAATTTTAGACTATAACAAAGAAAAGCAGATAGAAGGTTACAACCGTAAATCTGACTTGCGTCACGTTACCTCAATTCCTTTTGTTGTTGTTGAAATCTGGCTAAAAGAAAGTGGTTTAAAAATCGGCTCGCGTGAGTTTGCTGAATATGTTAAAAAGAAATTGCTTTCTGGAGATTATAGCAAGCTGATGATACATGGTTATTAGGGCGCGAATAATGAAATTTGTAGAAGATTATATGGGTTTTCTCATAGCTCTGGCCGGTGCTGTAGCTGCTTCTGGCTGGTGGATCGTTAATAATCTTCTTACGAGCAAGTCTCAAATCAAGCTTCTTGAGCAAAAAACAGACATGATGCATGAACTGTTAAAAGAAATGCGTGACGATCAAAAAGAGATGCGGCGCGATATTCAGAATTTAGCTGTCAAGTAAAATGTGATATAATTGGGCCATGATTTGCGCCCTCACATCTATTGCCTTTGGAATGTTTCCACACGGGATCATGTATAAGGCTTGCCGGTATCGCTGCCCGCGCCCGTCATTCTACTATCATTATCCAAAAATATACAGAATACATCCTGATGCGAAATGCTTGGGATACATTATCGTAGGGCGAGATGCATGATAGATCCTATCACAGCGATAGCTGGGGCCACACAAGCCTATAACATGGTAAAAAAGCTAGTTTACGCTGGGCGTGAGCTAGAGGATGTGGCGGGCCAACTTGGCAAGTGGTATGGCGCAGCAGCGGATCTTGGCCGCGCAGAGCAACAGCGTAAGAACCCGCCTATTTTCACTAAACTTTTTTCATCTGGCTCTGTAGAGCAAGAAGCTTTGCAGATAATTATTCACCAGAAGAAACTGGCAGAACAAGAGAAAGACTTGCAGCAAATGCTCAATAATCGCTTTGGGTATGGTACTTGGCGAGAAATGGTTGAGCTTCGCCGCAAGATTAAGAAAGAGCGCGAGGAAACTCTGTATAAGCAGCAAGAGCGCAAAGCCGCATTTTTTGAAACTTTTCTGCTGATATTATTATTTGCGATGCTGGCAGCTATCATAGGGGGCGGCACATGGTTGACTGGTCTTGGCGCTGGGTGGTGGTAAATGGCTGACGGTGTAAGCGGTATAGGAACTGCGCCATTTAATGTAGGATCGGACATACACCAGCAAACGCAGTCGCGTGAGCGCATAGAAACGCATCTGGCAGAGCAGAGGGTGGCAAAAGAGCATAGGGCTAACCACACGCACCTAGAAGCGCTCAGAGAACAAAAGTTGGACTTAGGCAAAGCTTATGATAGGTTTGGGGCCAAGACTACAGCAGATCGGCCTACGGGTACGAAAATCAACATAGAGGTCTAACATGGAAAAAATACT
>Ga0099849_1000628_pt1 | contig 16190 bp, 38 predicted proteins | sample CB_VirMetaG_4_FD_78177 | JGI IMG/M metagenome (GOLD analysis project Ga0099849, IMG submission 78177) | Freshwater to marine saline gradient viral communities from Chesapeake Bay - CB_1508_1M Viral MetaG | ecosystem: Environmental > Aquatic > Marine > Coastal | place: USA: Chesapeake Bay... | reverse complement strand
GAGCTGCTAGAGAAGTCCAGAGAACAGCTCAGAAGCTATATGCTTTTGGTGATGACTTTTATAAGACCACAGGATTCTTTATAGAGACAAAAAGATTTATGGATAGCGGTATGGATAGAGCTACAGCAGAGAAAAGAGCTGCAGAGCGTATACGTGGAGGATACCCTACATATTCTTACGTCCCAAAAAATATCAAGAGACTAAGAAGATTCCCGCTTACTGGTATGTTCGTATCCTTCCCATATGAAGTCGCTAGAACTACTGGTAATAACTTTAGATATGCAGCTCAAGATTTTGCTGAAGGCAGGTACAATATGGGGATGCAAAGATTAATTGGTATGGGGGCGGCTAATGCCTTTGGGTTTGGGATGCATAGCTTAACTAAACAGCTTAACGAGTATACTGAGGAGGAGATGGATGCTATAAGGCTTCTTGGTCCAGACTGGCAAACTAACGCACAGCCAATATTATTACCTAAAACTGAAGAGGGAGATATAAGATTCTTAGACGCTACAGCTTTACTTCCTCAAGAGACTATATGGGGTCCTGTAAGAGCTTTACTACTTCAAGGGGACCCTAGAGACAAAACGTACATGGATGGTATAGAGTCTGCTATAGAAGCGGCTTTGAGTCCTTATATATCTACAGACGCTACAGCAAATTTAATATTTGAAATAGCTAATAACAGAAAAAAGGGTAGCGATGCACCTATATATTACTATGATCAAGACAAAAGTCTTGCAGAAAACCTTATTGAAAATGGAGATGAAATAGCAACTCATGTAATGAGAGCTGCTGGGCCTGGAGCTTACGGTAACTTAGCCGAGTTCTTTAGAGCTAATGACATTGCACCAGATATATTTGGAGAAAAAGATACTGCATATAAAACATTTTCAAATTCTGACGCTTTAATGGCTCTCTTTGGTTTCCGTGTAAATACTTTTGACTTAAAAGCAGGAGTTTTACCCGCTATATATGAAGAGATGCAAGATATAAAAGACTATTCAGGATTTAACTTAAGCAATAAAGATATTAGGTTATGGATGGATAAAGATGCTGCTTTCATAAAAACATTGGCAGACGACTATGCAGCTAAACAAGTTAAAGTAGCAAAAAGAATGCAAATGTATCCTAATGTAGCTTTAGAGGCTGGTTTACCAGAAGCAGATCTAATTAAAACTTTAGTAAACAGCGGTATCTCTAAAAAGAATGCAGGGATAATGATTGCTAACGCTATCGAAGGCACAGAGTTACCTCTCAATCCTCAGTACTTAAGTTCTAGTAGAATGAAAGGTATATTAGAAGGTGTTAGAGACGCTCATACAGGGTCAGATGAAGAATTAGCAGAGAAGGAAAATGCAGTATTAGAAGCTATGTTTTTAGCTAACGTAATGATTATTGATGCTTGGACTAAGTATCTACCTTCTTACGATATAAATAACGATGAAGAAGATGAGAATAGTGAATTCCGAGATCAATACATAAACATAAATACAGAGGGGCAACCATTAAGAATAACACCAAATAATCAATAATGAGTGATAAAAAGAAAAAAATTAAAGACACGAAGCTAGGGGCCTGGCTAAGAGATAAAGCACCCAACATCCTTGGGGTTGTAGGAGACCTTTTACCTGATAAAGGAGCGCTAGGCGTAGTTAAAAACCTTATTGACAAAGATGATAGTGTAGACTCTGAAGAAGCTCAACGCATGATCGATGCAGAGGTGCGCTTCCAAGAGAACGTTACAGAGCGTTGGAAAGCAGACATGGGTAGCGATGTTAAGCTAGCTAAGATGATACGACCACTAACCCTTATTGCTTTAATGGTAATGTTTATGGCAACTATGACCGCCGACTCTATAGATGCCTGGCCATTTAACGTTAAGGATTCATACGTAGATTTGTTACAAATATTAATGATGACTGCCTTTGGAGCTTATTTCGCAGGGAGGACCATTGAAAAAGCTAAGAAATGATACGTAAAGCGTTGCTAACCATACTGTTAAGTACTGTTACTTTAACCTGCGGTTTAAGCCAAGGGGTAATAAAAAACTTTTTTAAGTATAGCACTTTTTACACTTCTTTTAGTCAGTCCAACCCTATGGTTCAGGAAGACACATATGCCGTAATAGATGGGTCGCTTACTGTAGTGCCTATGGCGTACGAACCTAATTATACTTTTTCATTGGGTTTAAGAAAGTTAGCGCGATTTAAGTACGAGATTAAGGCGACTAATTTCTACAATGGGTCAGAGGTGTCTATGTCAGAAGAAGCTAACGTAGGCAATGTAAGCGGTTTTGAGTACGTATTTGAGCACTCGGAGGTAAGGCTTACAGGTCAGGAGTCAAGAGATCAGCGTTACTTCCTTAGGCACTTATCTAAATGGATGGTAGCGGAGTTAGATTTTTTAGAAAACGGGCGAGCGGATATAAAGTATTTAGAGACTGCTCTTAAGCTACGTGTTCAAGTAGGGAATAAACTCAACTTTACTGCGGGTATAGCAGCTCGTAGACACCCTGCATACACGGTAGCACCTATTGAGGATTGGATAGAAGAGAATAATGGGGCATGGTGGCTGTTAGCTTACGACTACGATTATGTAGACAACTGGGTGTACGTAGATTCTAACGATGACGGTAATTATACAGTGGGCGAGTGGAGTGACTGGGAGTGGTACGGACCAGAGGGTAACCTAGTTGCAGAAACTGACTCAGAATTTAGACGATATCAATATGGATCTATAGTAAACACTTACAATAGAGATATACGTAGTCAGCTTCCTAATCAATACCAACTTTCTGCAGCAATAGGGGCAGACTTTTACCACTACTCAAAAGATTTCTGGCTCCACTCGTGGGTAAATGTAATGCCTTATCATAAAGAGCTGGGGGAGGAAGAGTACTCTTACTCAAGGGTAGTAGGGGATACATGGGTGGACTATAACGCAGGTATTGTTTTCGGAGCTAACATAGGTAAACACCTAGGTTTGTTTGCGGAAGGGAACTTTAGCGAGTACTGGGGGAGACCTTTAGGGAGTTTAACAATGGGAATAAATTATGTAATCAAGTAAATATGGCGCAACACATAGGGGAGAAAACAGAAGTAACATTAGATCTAAAAACAATAGGTCTAGGCGTGGCGGGGTTAGGATCATTAATAGCCATGTGGTTTGCTTTGCAGGCAGATATAGCAGAAGCAAAGGAATTGCCTAAACCAAGAGAGCCAGAGATAACCCGTATGGAATTCGACATGAAAGATCAACTTGTAAGGCAAACAATCATGACGACGCAAGAGGATGTTATAGAAATAAAAGAAGACTTAAAAAATATTGAAAGAAAAATTGATGAATTAAAATGATAAAACATGAAAACAATTATTGCGGCTTTTGCGTCGCTCACCTTATTTTCGGCAGCTGTGTATGTGAATGCTGTTCCTGCCCCCGTTAACATTCCTAACTCAGGAATATGTGTCGTAGAATTTAACGCTAGCTTTAATACTGCCAACAGTGTTGAATGGTTAGACAATCTTAGCGACTGTAAGGGCAGGCGTATTGATATAGTCGTAAACCCTGACATGCAGAAAAAACACAAAATTGTTGTTGTCCCTACGGTTATCGTATTCAGTGACGGAGATGAAGTAAAGCGCTTTCAAGCTAACATTATGATGCAACTAGAGGCCAATGAAAACGATGTTCAAGAAGCTGTAGATGAAATCATAATGAGCTCATTTTAATACTGGCTTAGTAGCATTTAATCTCTTTGCTATATACCCCGTTATAGAAGGTATTTAATTTTCTTTGAATAAACTCCTCGGTATTTGGTTTTGTTCGTATACTTATAATACTATATAGTTTATCGAACTTGTCGTTATAAGCTTTTAACTTATTTTTAATTAAATCGTTTTCTTTGTTAAGAAAGAATTGTACGTTTTCAAGCCTTTTTATCTCACGGTTTAAGGTTGAAGCATGCGAACGTTCAGAGGTAACCTTATCTTTTAGCTTATTTATTTCTTTAGAAATAAAGTCGTTTTCAGACCTATCTATTTTTGTTAAAAACGTCATTGAAGCCTTATCATATTTTCTTGTAAAACCAGAGTCTGTTTTTAATACACCCTCTATCCCTCTTACGTAATGCATAATGGTAGCGTGGTCTTTATTTAAGACCTTACCAATCCTAGTAAAGGAGTGGCCTTCGTTCTTTAAAATAGCAGAAAAAGCTCTTCTCCCGTCAACATTTTCTCTGCGTCTAACAGTACTCATCACATCGCACTGAAAAATGTCATTTACTATCTCCGTTAATACTTCGGAATATTTCTTGTTTATTGTATTCATTAAATTGTATTTAAGTTACCTTCAGGGGAAATGTACTCCCTTGAGTATGTGATTATATTATAACTATTTAATTGTTTAAGATCTTCTATTATAAGCTTAGTAATTTTGTCTTGTCTGCCTTTCCTTTGGTATATCTTACGATAGGCGTTTTTCTTGTTTGTAACCCGATCTGGAGAAACGTTTTTATAACACCAATCTAAGAGCTCTTGTCTCTCTACCCTAATAAACCCTCCAACCTCACACATCTCGAAAGCTATCCATTTAGCGGCTCCTTTGGTCCAACCAGGTTTACCGAGGACGTTAGCAAACTCCACCCAGATTTCGTCAGGTAGGTTGTTTCCTTTTACATCCACTCCGTCTTCTCCGTGCCAGAAGTCTACATGTAAGTTTATATCCTCGTATTTACTAGACACGCGAGCATCAGGGCAAGCCCTCTTGTATCTAGTGGCGGAGATGTTTCCATCTCTCCAAGACTGTTTATATCTAGTTTTACTTACAACATTAGAGGGGTAGGTCGTTTTCATGTTCTTTACATATTTCTCGGACTAGGTCTATTTCTATATTCACCCAATCTCTAAAGGATTTAATTTGGACTAACACATCATCCAATTCAGTTAAGGCTTCACCGTCCTCTTCATGTAATGACTCATACAACATATCTGCTGCATCGTGAATCCTTTCACAAGCTTGGAAGTAGGTTTTACTGACGTTACTATTGTTCATTCTCCATGGATTTTTTAATCTCTAAGACACATTGATCAACCTGTCTTTTATTTTTAGCTAAATATACGTCATAACCTAGCTTATTATCCATAATATGTTTTAAAAATATCTTCCATCTCATAGGAAAATCATGATGGGAGGGTAAATACCCTTTTGTTTCAATGATCCACTTGGAATCCTTTCCTACAAAATCAGGTGTATACCTAATAGGCTGTTGAACGGAGTTGGTCCTATCGGACATATCCTTACCTTTAGCGGTCATCTTGAAGTATTTATGTTCAAACCTAAAGGACTCCATTAAAACGAACTGCTCGCTCTCATAAGAGAAAGCTATCCCAGATTCACGTAACTTGTCTGAGCAGTACTTCTCTATGGCACTAGCAAACTTCCCTAGCGATTTTTTTTTAGGTTTAAGTTTCTTTCTTGTTTTTTTATGCATATAGCAAAGTTACACTCCAAGTATCTACCCTTCCTAATTTATTTTGATAAAAAATCTACAAAAGGAAGAGCTTTTTGCTTATCTTGCTGAAAATCAATGGGTAAGAATAAAGGCTTCTTTTCTAACCAAGAGATAAATCCCGTATGAGAGAGGTTCATAAGGATCTGATAAGGCTCATCTATAGGTGTTGGTTGCCCTCCAGTCTCAACTTCTCGCACTTTCCTTACATGCAACTCACTCATCTTCCGTATGTTATGGTCCGATGATTGAACCTTTCGATGAATAGTAAGGAAGCAATCGCATCTATTTACAAATTTACCTCCTCCCTCTGTATCCTCCGCATACGGGGCAATAGGGAGACCGTCCGCTCCTTTACGTCTTTGAGCTTCAGTAAAGGCATGCATGTTTAACCATACAGCTACATCGTTAGATTTTGAGAACGTAAGGAACTGACTAGCAGCCTCATAGTGGTAGTCATGTACACCTATACTTGAATTTCGCATATCTAACCTTAGTGAGTTATAAGGATCTATGAATACAGCATCTATATGTTGTTGTCTCATAACCTTCTCCATGAAAAGGATTATATCGGAGTAGCTATATACCTGATTGTTATTGATGATAGTAAAGTGCTCCTGGACCCACTTGTAAGCAGACTTACGTTGAGCGTAGCTCATGTCTTGTACCTTCCTATCTGAAGCGAATTGCATGAGGTGCATCTTTACGGATGCCGTTCTATTCTCCGAAGAGTATATCACCCACTTCCATTTGTGTCGAACGACAGAGTTCGCTATAAGGTATAGGGCTGTGGTTGTCTTACCTACATTACTGTGACCGTTTACAATGACAAACTCTTTCTTGTATCTAAAGTACTCATCTAATACCTTATCGCCAGTGTCTAAACCTACCTGAACCTTACCCTGAGAGTAATCGTCGATCCATCTAAAGTCCTCATCGTCCGAGGATATAAATGACATGTCCCCATCGTTAATGAGCATCTCCCTTTGTGCCGTCTTCTCATCTTCTATAATCTCCTTAATAGGTAAGGCCTTTCCTTTTTCTATTCCAGCGATTATCGTTTGCCTAGCGTGGTCATCAGAATCTATATCCCTCTTCTCGATCTCTCTAAAAAGGATTCTTAATACCTCCTCCTCCTCCATGCGGCCAGCAGAGATGTATCCCCCGCATAGTATAGCCGCTCTATTAAGTGTTACCCACTTCTCCCCGTCCTTAGCGTTCCGTATCATACGGGCAGCTAGGTTAAGCTTCATGTAGTCTGTATAAGAATAAGCCTCATTGGTTGGGACTTGAGCCTCAGCGTGTTCGGATGTAAATGCCCCAAACTTTACGTAGTCATCCTTAACTATTAAGTCAGGATCGTAAGACTCAAAACAAGCCCTAGATTCGTTTATACCTGACTCGTCGACCTCTAGTCCGTGTTGACGGCTAAAGTACGTTATAAGGGCTCTAAAGTGGTCTCTGTGGCGTTCAGGGTGCGTTATCTTAACCAGCGCCTTAACTCCGTCACCACTCGGTGACATCCAACATGAATGAATATAATCATCCGTGGCAAGGGCCGTCTTCGTCGCCTCAACATCAACGTGATCGAAGTCCAGAATAATAAATCCAGAGTGTTCGAATAAACTTTCATCATTCCTAGAAGAAAACTCTCCGCTGAAACATACAACAGGGAGCTTAAGCTTCTTTTCTTTATTTCCTTTTCTGACTTCAAGAATCAGATCCTTGCTCTTCCCCTCCTGAATACGCAATAGTGCAGTCTCCAGCTGTATGTGATGAGCTTCCTTTATAAGCTTTACGTCTTTGAATATTGTTACCTTCATCTTCTTTTGCGATCATTAAAAGGATTATGTATCCCGCTATATCTATTAGTGTGTCTTCAGTGTCTTCAACCAGCCCAGCATTCGCTATACGTTTTAGTTTGTCGTCTAAACGTACCTTTATAGAAGTAGATGCGTTACAGGTTGAGAAAATACTTAGGGGGTTCAATGCTGAGTCCCCATACTTTTTATTTTTATCAATGAGTAAGTCTTCTATCTCCTTACACTTTTGTTTTATTCGATCCTTGGTGTTCATCTATAGTTAGATTTGAATATGCTAAAAGTTTTTTATCTATAATTCGTCTTATTATTATCTCTTTATTTTTGGCCTTACTCGTCTTCCCATAGATTTCTCTAATCAATCTATCGACGGTTCTTTTGTCGTGCTTCATGATATCGAAAGGCGTATCGTAAATAGATACTACCCACAATAAACGCTCAGACACAACCTTATTTTTTTTAAAGGCGATCTGAGCGTTCATGTAGTAGATAGGGGCCTTACTAGAACGGCATGTCATCCGTTGCGGCTTCAGCCTTAGCTAGCTTTGCAGCTCGCTTTTCTTTAGCACCCTCACTATTCGGATCGAAGACCGAACAACAAGACTTACCAGACTGAGACATGAAGATCTTGAGGTAGACGTTACCGCCTTCCCCTGCTTCATTACGCCTTGTAGCGTACTTCTCAATCATCTCTTTCAACTCGGTGTCCTTAAGACGAACACTCCAACTAGAAAGGTTTTCCTCGTAGTAACGAGGTTCTTCTGCGTACCCAACGAGTACTGAATCATACTTTTTATCACTCATGTGAAAAAATTTAAAAGGTTAGAAAAAAAAAGTGTAATATAAACCTGCAACCCAACTAAATATTCCAATCGCATAAAAGAAAATGTGACTTAATATTTCGATTGTTTTGCGGGACACGTACCTAAACAACGAAAGAGGCATAACAATTAACCTCTGGCTTTTTATCGTTTAGATAAGCCTTAATATTCTCCAGGGCTTGATGGTATTTCATCTCCCCCTTGAACAGGGTTTCCTCCGAGCATTTTATCTCTGCGGGGTAATATGGGTGCGTCTTCTCTTGAACTACCCAATAGTAGTCTTTGATATCAAACACCTTCGTATATATATACGCTTGTATGTCATAGCTGAAGCTATTAACGTCGTATCTAAATTTGTCTACACTCCTAGAGCTCTTGCTATCAGTAATGAATCCATCACCTAAGCAATCTAAGAATCCTCTTAACGGCACACCATCGATATCTTCATTGAATTCAACCTGGTACTTACCTGTAAGTCTCTTCTTAAGTAAACCGCATACGGCTAGTCTCTCAACCATATCGTTAGCGGTCTTCCAATCTGCGCTACTAGTTAGCGTTTGACCTTTGGCTTTGTACTCTTCCTCCATAGCAGCTTTAACCTCCTTGTAGTCTTTCGTCAACTTAGGGTTCTTTGCTTCTATAGTTTTGGTTTTGCATCTCTCTAATACATCACCCTCATTAAGAATAACATATTCGCTCATTGCTTTATCGCGCTCAAATAAGAGCATATCGTACATAGTTCCGAATATCAAGGCATCAGATGTGTAAGGCGCTTGACCCTTCATCTTCATCTCCCATAACTGCATGTCTCCAAGAGCATACTTAATAGAAGAGTAAGAGAGGTGGCCTTTACCTGTAGCGGCTGTTAGCTGTTCTCTTAAAGTCATCTCTTCTTTTTCTTAGGGAAATAGATAAGGTCTTTTTGTACGCTACATATCTCTTCAATGTCATATAGAGCTTTGCTTTGATTTTCATCTATGCCATCAATACCTCTAAATAAATGAGTTAATTGCATGATCTCATTCCAAGCCTGTAGAGGCGTGAAGTTGTCATACTTTTCTCTGTCTTTTTTAGCTATTTCAACTAGCTCTTCGATGGTGTGTTCAGTAAAATATGTCATTATCGTACGAATTTCATTATACCTTCAACTTGCTTCTCAGTAAACTGGTCTCCTTTTGTCTTCATGACAAAGTCGAAAGCCTTTTGTTTATCTGTTTGGGATTTTATATACCCGATAACCTTACTCATAAGCTCTGGATCTTTCTCCGTAGAGGCAGCAGGCTTCTTAGCAGCAGGCTTTGCAGCTTTCTTGGCAGCAGGTTTAGTTGATGATAGTGTTTTCTTCGGGGCCTCTTGTTTAGCGATAGCCTCCGTCACCTCGTTAGCCGAAGCTATAGAAGTATCGATACCTATCCCCATCATAGCCAAGGCTCTACCTATAGCAGAAGTCTCGCAGTTCTCAACGTAACTTGTTTTGTTGATATGGCCAGACGCCTTCTCTTCATGCGCATGACCACTAGCTACTATACGCTGATTAAGATCAGCAATGATAGCCCGACATACACACATCTCAGAATCCAATGCTGTGAATTCAGTGGAGATGGTCCAGTTTTTATACTCGTCTTCCTGACGGAAGAATTTGATACGTTCGTTTACTTCGACGTATTGTTTGCCACGTATGTTCGTGGTCTTAAATTTATAATTAGACATGTATTAAATTAAATTAGGGTTTACAAATATAACAAAAGTTTTTAACAGAAACAAATTAAAAACCATATTTTCTCGCATCGTCGTATAGATTGTGTATTGATTTATTAAACGTATTAGATGTCTGATGTGTATCTCTACAGATCTCCATGAATTTGCGCACTATAGTAACAGCGTCTTGTTTTTCTATTTCACTCATTATCAATTAGTTATTAAAGGTTATATTAAGTTTTAGTTTAAGGCAGAAAGCTTCGACAACCCACTCTACTGCTTCAACATCTTCAACTTGAGTGAAGTTTACGTAGGCTATGCATAGCTCATCTAGAGATAGATCTCTGAAAGGATTGTTTATGTGTGTCATGTTTATTCAGGGCCCATGTCGCCCCAGTATTCGTCGTTGCATTCTTTGGAGCAAGGCTGCCCCTCTACGGAGACCTCTCGGTCCCCGCAGTTTACGCACATGTGAGAGGATATAAACTCACAATGCTCTAAGCAGTCAGGGCATATACCCATTTCTGTATCTGTTGTGGAGGTTCCACAGCAGTCACTAAATGTTTCGTCATTCATCTTGTTATCTCGATTAGTCCCCAGCATAGTTTTATAGAGAAGCCACGCTTAACTACAACCTCAGGTCTAGGGGAAGGTTTAGATTCATCTGTAGAGAAAGGGATCTTAATTGTTTTAGGCTCTTTCTTTTTGCTTGGGTCTTCAATTACAGTAGCCCCCTCCTTTAGAAACTCTAAGAACCTAGGGTCTTTTTTCTTGTATTGAAAGGAAGACTCTCCGTTACGCACTCTTGCAACTGCAGCCTTAACAGAGCTTTCAGGCCTTTCTAATTCCCGCCCAATTAAGGCGTAGATGTGTTTGTTGTACTCTAAATCTTTTGCATATCTGCAAGCGGTTAACAGGTCTTCTGCTGTCCAATGTTGATGGGTTCTCATGATGTATTGTTTTATATAGATTAATTATTTATTTTGTTTTGTTTTTATTGTTTAATCGTTCTTGCTTCCTTCGTTCCCTTCGGCTTTCAGATCCTGTAATTCGATCTAAATCTTTTTCAACGAAAGTGGCTTGATTTCTTTTTATTATATGAGCCATTGTTTTATTTATTTATCCCTACCCATCTATTCCGTATCGTTACCCATATGGTAGCTTGTAGGACAGAGGGGAGGATGTTATACTTCTTGGCTACCTTCTGGCAGTCCATTTCTAATTGCTTATACTGCAGTGCAGTTACTGAGGTTTTACAGTCTTTAGGTGAGAGACTTCTCGTCTGTGTAGCACGTAAGTGCCACTTGTCGATCGTAACTCTGTTAGTATCTAATCCGCTAATGTTTTTAGCGAAGGCATATGTTTTAGGTGATTGTTTTAAGATCTTTACGTCCCCACGAGCAATAGCAAAGGCTTTGCGCTTGTTGTTGTTGTAAGTACATACCTTAACCTGATCAGAGGGGATACCTTTACTTACCGCATCTAGTACAGCATGAGCGTCAATCTTATTCCTCTCCCATTTGTTGTTAGGGGAGAGTGCAGATACTACACCAGCGCAAATGATCGGAGGCGTGTCGAATCTTAAAGAGAGGACTTTAACGTACTCCCTAGCTTCGTTGTACCATACCTTACCTGATTCACGTTCGGCAGCAGTAGACTCTTTATACCAGTAATTTAAAAGGACTCGACCTTTACTTCTTTGTTGTAGCGTCATGATGATAGTGTTTTTGTCCGCATTTACGGACGATTCGTGGCTTCATTACAAGGTCTCGTGCAAAGTCTTGCATGTTGAATGATGCGAACTTAACTTGATTTTTCTTTTTCTTCATTGTAAAGTCATGTGTTTAGGGTTATCGTTATATTTTTTAATCCATTCTACTGCCCGCTTGTACTCTCTTTCGATGTCGCAGTAAGTACTTATCCATGTCACCTCACCTACTATTATCCTCTCGATCTCTATGAGTACGGGCATCAACCAATCCCATGATGTATGGTATTTAAGGTCTACATCTACATTGGTGTGTAGTTCTGATGTGTAGTTATCTCTATCGCTAACTACCAACCCCATAAATTCTGCTATTAGTTTATTGTCTTCCATTTTATTTTCACTTTTAGTTATGCTATTAGGTGAGTTTATTCACTTATTGTATTCTTTAATAAATTCTACTACTACTTCATACACTTCTTCGATGCGCCCGAATGGAACAATATCGAATAGGCGTTCACTCCACACATTCTCAAAGTATTCCTCATTTCTTGCAATCTTACTGACTACGGGCATCAACCAATCCCATGATGTGTGGTATTGTAGGTTTTTGAATTCTCCTAACTCTCCCGTTTCCTCACAGTAAAGGTCGTGATGTTGCTCACTGTACTTTATGTACCCCATAAATTCTGCTATTAGTTTATTATCTTCCATTGTTGTATTCTTTAATAAATTCTACTACTCTATCGTACACTACCTCTATCTTCATTGTCAATAATGATTCGTTGATAAAGTAATGCTGACCTTCTGAGGGTTGTTGTGTGTCAAAGCATTTCTGTACAACTGGCATAAGCCAGTCCCATGAGGAGTTGTATAGGAAGCACGACTCGTGTATTATTTGGTAGCCGTAGTCTTTGTCCATATCTACGAGGTAGCCATCTACCCCGTCTTCCTCCAACCCCATGAATAGGGCGATTAGTTTGTTTTCTTTATCTTTCATTGTAATCCGTATTTATCTATGTATTCTCCTATCGTTCGTCTTAGCCTGCCTACCTTGAGTTCATACATGTTTACTCGTTCTGAGTAAGCAAGGATAGTCTCTTGTAGTTGCTTGTTTTTCCCTATTAGTTCGTCTATGCGATCCAATCTGTATTGGTCTATATCATTCATGATTTCTTATTTGATTTAATTGTCTGCCTATGTCTAGGATGTTCTCACCCTCAGCCATACTTAGTTGGTAGTACTGCCTCCATGCATCACATGAGAGGAAGTTGTTGAACCAATCAAGGTACATGGCTTCTATCTGTGTGTTAGTGTAGTTCATGACTCCTTGCTTCTATCTCTATATATGTCCATTAGGTCGGTAATTCTATTCTGATACTTATCGTATATTCTTTTTTGATTAACGGTTGGCTCGTTATCTCGTAGCATATCCGCCAGCTTGTCAAGCCATTCAGCCTCTGCTTTGTGCTTGAGTGCCGTATACCTAGCTGTAAGTAACTGCTTCGCTAGTTCTTCTCGTGTAAGGTCTAGGCTTACGATGTTGTCTATTAGTTCTTGTTTAATTTTCATGATATATAAATTCTATGTTATCACCCTGTAAACTCTCAATGATATGCAAGGTGTTTATACGTCCATCCCTTACGGGGTATATGGTGGCTTGTATTGTACCCTCTCCTACATCGAATACGTTGATGTCCATGTGGTCTCCAATGCTCGTCCACACATCTAGCGGGTAGTCCTTGTCCAAGCCTATAAGTCTTGGTAGGTGTATTACACCGAACAATTCACTTGTTATCTTTATTCTCTGAATCTCTTGAGTCATAGGTAATTTTATTTGGTTTGTTACTATTAAATTCTATCGTCATCTCAAAGTCCTTAGGCTTAGGTACTTCAAATGTTTCTTCTTCTTTATTCATGATGTTTAGTTTAAATATTCTCTATTAATAATGTTCTCTGCTTCAACCTCTATGTATGCATCGGACATCCCATGCAATGTGTTGTCTATCCACCATCTATCCTTAGATAGGTCGTCAGGGGCATTCAGAAACCCTTGGATGATGTCGTTGTGATATATGACAGACGCGATGTGTTCTATCTCATCCGTTGAACCTATGTTATCGAATGGCATCTCCTGATATGGCTGTGTCAAGCGCATCCTCTCCCACGTTCTGGCGGTGTGTACTAAGATGATGTTATATATTTCTCTATTCATTATATTAATTCAAGTTTGTTTAATAACTCTTGTGTCTTTTTGTGTACCATAGGTTTTAGGTAAGCGTCTACGAGCATCTCGTGAAGTATGTAATCTAAGTTAGAAGGTCTGACATAAGTAAACACTAAAGCGTCTGTGCTACGACTTTCTTTCATGACATACGACGTCGCTTGAAGGTATGTACTATCCAACTGGGCAAGCGCATCCGTAAAATCGTCTACAACTTTTTGCAGTTCTTTCTTTGCCTTGCTTTCAAGGGCTTCTTGTACTTGGTTTGTGTCTTTCATATTATATAGTTTTGTCCGCAAGTGCGGACGTTTTAGATTCGTGGTAAAAAATGTTCAGCGAAGGGGTCCAACCCTAGCATCCCATTGCTCATGCCTTGTATGTCGTGTGATACGTCTGCCAGAAACAAAAGATCGTCCTCGCTCTTATCTACTAAGCGGTTGCACCACTCGTCGTTCTCCATGCATACACCTAGTATGGTCAGCATATTGTCCTCGAAAAATACGGGGAAGTTATCTTTTATTATGTCACAAGCGTTTGCTAAATTATTCATGCTTCGTTATTATTTCTAGGAAATAACTCATTCGCTACATCCCTAACCTGTTCTAAAAAGTTTTTGTCATCTTCCTTTGGGTTTTGTAGGTTAAACAATCTTATATCTTCTACCGTATAAGCTAGGTGGTCTAGCGCATGGCTTATCTCACTCGCTTGTCCGTCTCGAAGGTAGTCATCGTGCTCCATCAAGCAGTTGAGTGCTTCCTCGCACTCGGCAAGGGCTTTTTGTAATCTATACATTAGTCTATTGGTTTTAGTATGATGTGCCGTAGCACTCGTCGCATTCAGTGTTGTCATTGTCTTCGTTGTAGGACATTACCCCATCCGCAAAGTATTCGTTACACCCATCGCATTGTACTCGGTCAAAGTTGTGGTCTATGCTTACACCGAGTTTATCAGCGCACTCATCGAGGAAGCTATCAGTCCAATCAATGAAGCCTAAGGTTACTTGCATTTGCTCATCCGTAGTCAGCTCAGGCATGAAGTATTTTTTAATGAACTCATTACGTGTCATGGTCGGTGGCTTGGTGTACTCATCCACCATCTTGCATATGTCCTCGTATATCTTGTGCTTGTTGCCCTTGAGTCCGAAGTACCGCTTGACATCAGTAACTTTCCAATGTCTATGTGGTTTCATACCTATCTTACTCCATAGTCCCAAGTCGCGCTTGGATACGATTAGGTTGTACATCCCTTTGGACGATGCCGATCCGTTTACGGATAGGTCTTGTTCTAAGTCTATTTCAAATTGTGTCATGATGTAATGTTTTAATTGATTCTTCTAATTCTTCCAATACCTCAGGCTTTAAGTTTTGTATCAGCCACTCTATCTCATCAATAGGCTCCATTGACTCGTTGAGTATGAACTTAGCAAACTTTATGTGTAGTTCTTCTTGTGTCATATGTTCTTAATTATTTCTAAGTGTCCGTATGCTTCTGCTTCTGAGTATGCCCATATTCTATACCCTTCAATAATAAATAATGTTTTTTCTTGTGTCATGATGTTATTGTATTTCAATTAGTTTTCCGTTTATCTCCTCGTATTGGTGTTCGCTCTCGTCCTCCCACTCAGTGTAGTAGTACTCCTCTTCCTTGTAGCTTTCAGCTAAGATGTACTCGTCTGACAACTCTTTATTAACATCTACATCCCAAGAACGTATCAGTGCTATCAAGTCTTTCTCGTACTTGACAGGTGTGCAATCCCCTACGATGTAACCTTGATTCATTCCTTCTCCCGTTATAGAGCATTGTCTTGCGTATTTAACTCGTGGTGTTTTGCCTATTGGTATGCGGTAATCGTGAGGGAAGGCTTCTTCTATCCTTCGCTTGTTGCCTCCGTCTGCCTTGAACCACGCCTCTATTAAAGCGTGATGAAACCCTCCGCAATGTCTTTGCTCCTCCCTAAGGAAGTCTATGTGTTCTTGGTCTGTCATGATGTTATATTATTTTGTTTGTGTTGAAAAGTTATCGTCGATGTCTAATCCAAGTACTTTGTTAATCTCGTCTTGGATAATGTCTTGAATATCAAAGTAGGTATCATCGTCGTCCTCAACGTGTCCGTTTTTAATTAGCTGAGATATGATACGTATTGCGATATCTCTTGTGTCGTCGTAAGTTATAGTCATACTTTCTGTTTATTTTGTCCGCACTTACGGACGATCTAAATCTTTCTTACGTGTCATAGTATCTACCTTTATGAGTAGATGTTTTACTTGCATTGCCCAAAACCCTTCTGCATAAAGAAACGTTTTACCTTCTTTAGTGTGTTCTTTTACCCAATTCTCTAATTCAATAGAGTGGTTACATAGGGCGTTGTGTATGAGCATACGCTCCATTCCGTTAAACTTTGTCATTTGATGAT
>Ga0099849_1000626_pt1 | contig 16228 bp, 5 predicted proteins | sample CB_VirMetaG_4_FD_78177 | JGI IMG/M metagenome (GOLD analysis project Ga0099849, IMG submission 78177) | Freshwater to marine saline gradient viral communities from Chesapeake Bay - CB_1508_1M Viral MetaG | ecosystem: Environmental > Aquatic > Marine > Coastal | place: USA: Chesapeake Bay... | reverse complement strand
GATTCAACAAAGATTAAAAAATCAAGAACTAGGAAATATAATGATAACTTCTGGTTTTCGAGGTGAACAGGTCAATAATGCTGTTGGTGGAAGCAAAAATAGCCAACACAGGTTTGGAGAAGCGGTGGATTTCGCAGTTCCCTCTGGGTTTGATTCGAAGACATTTTCTGAATGGATCAATAAAGAAAATTTCGATTTTGACCAAATGATATGGTATGATCCGAATATAGGCGGCCACATACATATCAGTTATGTGAGTGGTAGAAACAGGAAACAGTGGCTCCATGCCTATAAAAAAGACGGCAAAACAAAATATGATTCATATGACGGCACGGCAAAAGATATAGAAAAAACCAACACGGACGTATAATAATCGGAGAATGACAAATGGGGATATTTGATAAAAAAGCGGCTTTTGATATCGAGGGCCTTCCAGAAGAATCTCAAAAAATAGTAAAAGAAAGACAAAATCCAGACAACATTGAAGATTTATCTGGCATAGGCTGTACTGCACTTCAAGAGCCTGTCCCAACATACAATAAGGGTGACTGCGAAGTTGTTTTAAACAATGACAATAACGCATGGATTGTTCTTGGCAGGGATCGCCCCGGATCAAAATTCGGTGATGGTTATGGCCCACAAGGTGCCACTGGTTGCGGGTCTATCGACTTAGTAGTTGGAAGAATGTCAGCAAATCCAAAATCTGGTGTTTATGTCGACCCCAACTTTGAATCTGATGCGGCAAGGATTTATATAAGTCAAAAAACAGATATTGATAAAAACCTAGATCTTGTTGAAGGCGGGGTAGGCTTATCAAAAGCGAAATCAGGCATCGGAATAAAAGCTGATTCTGTTCGCCTCGTTGGCCGCGAAGGAGTGAAAATAATAGCTGGAGGATCAAAGAAAAATTCCCTGGGTGGCAAAATAAGATCTCAAGCTATTGGTATCGATCTTATCGGCGCGAATGATGATAGCCCAAAAACTATCATGACTGACAAGGGCATACCAAAGGCCGTGCAGCCATTACAGCCTATGGTAAAAGGCGACAACTTAGTGGATGCCCTTGAAGAATTAGTAGAACAGATAGAAGAATTAAACAATCGAATGAATAGATTCGCAAAAGCCCAGATGAAATATAACAGAGACCTCTTATTGCATACCCATGAGGGTGTAGCAGGTCCGGTTCTCCCTCCTTTTTCAAGCCTTGGTCCAGCAACAATAGGAACTCAAATAAAACATTATTTTAACACACTAGTTAAAGACTGGCCGCAAAAAATAAATTTTAGAGCTTGGAAAAATAACTATTTAAAAAAGGGCGATTTGTCTATTTTAAGCAAGCATAACAGGACAACTTAAAAATGAGCGGGTTTCGAAAATTAGCAGAGAGTTTTCAGTTATTTGATTTAACAATAAGATCTAGAAAGTTGTACATTTTCGATTCTAGTGAACAATTGCGTATTAAATCAAAATTCTCACTTGATCAAAGTACAAAAGAATGGATTGAAGACTCCGAAAAATACGGAGAAAAAAAATTTACAAATAGCTGGAGTCAAGGCAGTAAAGAAAATTATTATTTTAAAGGTAATGTTAATGTTTTCGGCGGACCAGTAGCAGATCAACGCAGCACCTACAAATATAATTCTGCTTTTTTGAGAGAAAAATTATATTATGATTCATTTGGTGATCCTGATGAGAGTACTCTTATAACGGATTTGTATTTCTTAAAGTTAAGTGAAGCCATAGGAGAAACAAGTAGAGATATAAAAGCACGCCCAGGACTTTTCAGTGATGAAGAATTGTTTTATTATTATGCAGGAATTTTCCAGAGAATTGTAGATCCTCATTGGGAAAATTTGGCAGTTCTATCTTCTGGAGAATTTTCTGATAAAGTAAAATATTATCCTTTTTATAAGATTGTTCCGGATGTTTTTGAAGATTATGTTGTTCAAACAGAGAACGGAACATATCCAGGATTATATGGTCTTGGAAGTGAAAAAATGAATATTGGAAATTCTAGTTTTGATTTAAGTTTGCAATATGAATATCCAGATACAGCTAAAGCTTGGGTTGATTATTTTGGCATGCCTAATGGACCTGCTCCTAGAATTATTAGAGATCAGATGATAACTCTAGAAGAAATTTTCAAATTTATAGATAATCAAACGATTATAGATATTCGAGAAGACTTAAATATAAATGAACAGAAATATAGAGATTATCAAAATAAATGGTTCGCTCCGCACAACAATCAAGAAGATGCAGTCGAAGGATATTCCTTAAATGGCCTTCTATCGGAAGGAAAAGGAATATCCTTTGATCAAGCTCTAGCTTTTTGGAAAAAATTTATCTCTTCTTATTTAGGGGATTCAGAAGGGAGTGCGGAGCTAGAAGAGAATGAGAGAAAAACAATTGAATCTGGAGACGTATTTCCTCTTGATTTGGAATCATGTTCTATTGTCGCTGAGGAACAAGAAGAAGATAAATGCCCTCCTCCTTGTGTGCCAGACCCAAATGCAATTGTTGAAAATTGGACAGAATTATCAGACAAACAAACTTTTTTGAATCAAAGAACATGTGAATATAATACTGTTATTGAAACAAAATATAAAAATTTCAATGAAAATGATCCGGCGACAATCCAGCAAGAATACGTTACTGATGGCCTCAGAACTATGCTTTCTTCTTTAGGAAAAGACGATAGTGATACAACTATAAATTCCTTATTTTCTGAAAGCACAATTACTACCGAATATTATCTTGATACTCGCCCCGGAACTAGTGTTAGAGTGCTCGTAAAGGCACCTAGCAACGATGTGAATAAAATCATCGATAAAGAACTGATAACCGGCAACCAAGCTCAAAATACGGACGATTTAAGAGAAAAAGTTGTTTTATCTAATGAAGATTTAAGAAATCCAAAAAGCGCGTTCGACATTGCTAAAAAAGCAATAAATAGAAAATATGCCAAGCAATATGACATAGCAAGATATCAAAATAAACTAAAAGGATTCCCATTAAATATTTCCCTGACTGCAGAAGGAAATATGATAGGAAAATTTGAGAATAATCTTATAAAGTTAATAAAGAGATCAGGATTCAGATTAAATCCAGCAAGAAAAAAAATAGGAATGCTCGAAGCCGTACAAATTGATTTTGAAGAAAACTTTTCTGGAATCACGGATGTCAAAGTAAATAACATAGGGTGCGAGCAAGTGTCTCTCAAAGGAGCATCAGGTTGGGACGACTTCATCTCCTCGGATGCCAGTAAATATCCTTCCACTCTGGCATTTGTTTCCAAATTACCGGAAATAGTCGAGGATGTGACTTCAAATAATCCACCTGCTGTTGATTTATTTTTGCAAAAATATTATTATCCAACCATAGAAGTAGAGGTCGGAAATGATTTAACTTATGCTCAAAATTATACTGATCAAAATAATTGCTCTTTTTCTGACATAGCATCAAATATTTTAAAACCAAATATCATCCCCTTATCATCTATTGCGGGATTAGCTCTCGATTTTCCTGAAATATTGGCCCAAGAATTGGGCAACAGCACCTGCTTAAGTTTACAAGGAAAGATCGCCCAAGATAGAACACAACTAACACCAGAACTAATCAAAGATAGAAAAAAATACATTGAAAATAAAACTTTTTCTGATGGTGACATAAACATTCAAAATTTAATTGATGAATTTGTTTCTAGCTATGAAAATCGCGATGGACCTCCGTTAAACCCAGAGAAGATGATTGATTCTCTTAACGCTATGGGAAAATGTGGCCTCGCCTCTTTAATATCTGATGCTGTAAAATGTATAATGCGCGGATTGGATTATGAATCGAGCTTGGAAACATTTTTGAGATCTTTCTTGAAAAGTGCGACAGATAAAGAACTTGAAAAGTTGTTCTTTTCAGTCCCGACAAATGTACAGCAACTAATAAGAGACTCGGTATCAGAAATAACTTCAGTTCCTTTGCCGTGGGAAGCTGGTTACATGGAGGGTAGTTATACTTCGGTAGGTGTAAAATATTCTAGTCAATATTTTGAAAAAGGTGCGTTTGGAACTGGATCTGTCGAGGAAAGGATAACTTACGCAGAAGAATTTTTAAGGCCGCGATCAGTAGATGCAGGATTTGTAGATTTTGACGACGAAGGAAATCTGAGAAATCGTATAGCAAGAAATAAAACAACTTTTGAAGAACAGCAAGAAAAATACAATGCTTATATACCAAAGCCAATTTTTGATTCCGAGGGAAATCCAGTAACTGACGAAGATGGTAACCAGATATTTGTTGAAGCGCCAGGAGGCGTAGTGGCTGCTCCAGGTCTTGGCCCAAGAAGATACGGCGGGCCATTCGGACACGCTGGGTCAATTGGTGTAGCTGCCGACGCGATCGCGGACAATATTACCGGCCTCATTGGCGAAGTCATAATTGACCTAATAGAGAATAACTTAATTTCGCTTGATTTACTAAAAGATTTTGTCGAGAATGAGATTCCTCTTGGATCGATGTTTAAGAATTTCGCAGAAGAACTTGAAGATTGCGCAAAGCCTCCCTTATTCAGTCCTCCACTGGATGATTTTCTAAAAACAGCAGAAATCGATTTTTGTGATGGTTATTACGCAATATCTTTGCCCACCATTCCTAGTATAAATTTAAAAGCATTTATGGGCGATCTTGAAGCAGCGGCGCTTGATGCTTTTGAAGAAGCGATTGAAGAATTGGCCGCCCGAGCAGTTACACTTGTTATGCAAAAAATATTCAAAGTGTTAATGAATGGGGCCTGCGAGACACTAAAAGACACATCTTCCATGATTAAAGGAGTTGTGGGAGGCTCAGATTTCAGAGAAATAATAGCTGAAAATATATGTGGAAGCAGCTTTAACGATAAAGAATTGAACAAGAGTATGAATGATTTGTTGAATTCATTAGATAGTTGGAAACTACCAGGGTTTCAGCCACCCTCTGATGAAGATATCGGTGATTTTATAGATGGCATAGCTTCAATTGTCACACAAGAAGAATTATTAGATTTATTCGATGGAACACCTGGTCCAAAAACCTTATTATACGCTAGACAAATTGCTAATGGAATACCAACTATAGCAAATTTTCTCCCAACCGAACAAGATATTAGAAATTTCTTTATTTCAATTGGTAATGTTTTTGATAAAGAAAAATTAAGAGATAGAATATCTCAAGAACCATTTACTCCTATAAGTCCAACAATTTGCTCCTCTTACGAAGCAACAAAAACTTTTAATCAAATTAGAATCCAGGCATTAACAAATAAAGGATTGTCTACGAAAGAAGCGCAAGAACAAATTTGTATGTTGAAAGATTTAGCTTTACAAGATCTTGATTCTCTGTTGGGCGTCCTGAATGGCGGCTTATATGGAGATATGAACTACTTTGGGGATTGCCCAGACGAAGGTCTATTACCAAAAGAGACCGAAGAGACAAAAACTCAAAGAGCAGAGATGTATGGTTCATTATATGATATAATAAATGCTTCATTTTTAGAAGACTTGACAAGCAGATTTGGTTTGTTGAATATGATACTTTCCGATGTTATGGGAAGAGGACTAAGAAAGCACAGTGAATTTTATGTCGGACTCTTGGGAGAATCTCTCAGTAGCGATATGGGGCCTTTTGATTTTTATGCAGATTATGAAGTGGAAAACGATACTGGTTCTGCTGGATTAATAGGTGGAAATCCTAAAGGAGTTTTTCCAGATACGATTGGTGCTGATTTTCAGGATGAATTAGTTAATTTAACACCAAATTTTGGAAGTTCTGGTATTGTGCTTGATTATAAATCAAAAGATGATGATGAAGTTTTAATTGAGGTTGATTTTAGATATTTGTCTAATGATGAGCAAAATGATAGAGATATCTCCATCAATGTACGAAAAACTGAAGGTAAAGACGAGATTGATAATTTTAATTTAAGAATCTCGCAAGACAAAGAAGGGCTTGAGGAATATCTATCACAAAATAATAGCACTACTCCAAATCAAACATATGCATTTTCGAGAATCATACAAGATTCTTGGTCAAAATATTCAAGCGAAGCTTTTAATGAACTTAATCTTACGGGTTTGTTTTATTACGTAACAAATTTTTCATTAAAAAATATGTCCAATAAAATGTCAGAAAATGTAAGGGCATTTAAATTTGGATTTGATCCTAATGCCAAAGCAAAGGTGGTTTATTTAGATCCAGAAGAATTCGGTGGTACAACAGAAAATCCACCTTATTATGTGGAGCCCCCACAATATTCTGGATGGTTAGGTATGTATGACAAAATTGTCCCTGAAAGTGATTCCTGTGAGACGAAATCTGTCATTAATTTTGATTCAATTTCTGTTATGACTTCTGAATATTCAAATAATCTCAAAGAAGATGATAGATTGGAAATCAGTCCGGAATGTGGATTGGATATAGAAAGACCTTTCGAGAGAATAATGCCAAAAGATAGTTTAGCCGGAACATGGGGCGCTATTATGGCAACGATAAGAGTTTATGTTACGGAAAATATGATAAAAGGACTCCCTGCTTTTTCTTTATTTGAGCCAAAGCTTCCAGGAGTTTACGATGAAGTGTTGTTTTCTTATTTATCTCAAAAGATAAAAGATGGCCTTTTGCAAGATGGAGAAAACTTTAAATCAACAACAAAAAGAGAGATATACTATTTGAATTTTCTCGAGCAAGTTGTTCAGAATTATGGTAAAAAAGTTGATTTAGGTGAAATAGTTCCAAACTCTGTCGAACTTGAAGCCATGGAGGAAATCAACACAGTTCAATCTATGTGGGAAAATCCACCAAGAGGGATCGGATATAAGAAAAGAAGAAAAGAAAAATACGAAAACTTTATTAGATCTGTGGAACCAGAAGCTAGAATTTTGATGAATCATTTCATAGAAGAGGAAATAAAATCAGTTGGAGAGAATCTTAAAAAAGCATTGGAGCCGAGTATAAGTTCTTTTGAAGGTTGGTTTTTCGGGTCTCCACAGTGGATTGCTGCCGGATCTTTGACACAAGCTGGCCCATTGGACGTATCTCTCGACCCAACAAAGCCAGACGATCCAACAACAAATATTATTGCAAACTTAGTCAAAGAGACACAGAATTCTTATAATCCATTTATCTTGGAGAAATACATCAGCGCAATTCCAAAAGGGTCTCAACAGCCAGCAATTTATAATATTAATGAATTTGTAACTTTGATATCGAATCAATCTGGTGAAATATCTGATAATTGGGAAAGCATCTCGAAGGGAATTAGAATTTGTATGTTAATGCCGGAAGGATCAACTCCTGCAAATCTTGGATCCTCTATAACATTAGAGAACATAGAAAATGTTCGATCTTTGAGATATACTAATGAATCGGGCCAATACACTTTTGTTGTTCCAGTCGCATCTGCGGAGATAGATGTAAACTTAGAGTCCGATATAGATATTATTTCTTCTTATGATATTAATTGTATGATATCAGAATTAATAAATACCTTTGAGTATAAATTACTTTTTGGATATGCTGTTCCTTTATCTTCATTGCTATCTTTGATGACTATTTATACTATAGAATCATTTGTGTTGTCAGTCGGACAAGAATGGGGAAATAAAGAATATAAAAATAATGGCGGCGAATCTTTTGGTCGCAAACGTAGTCAATTTAAAAGATGGGATAAAGGTGATGGTGGTCTTAAATCAACTAGGAGAATGTTGAGAAGACTTTTCAATGATTTTTATAATGCCAGGGATATCTCATACGAAGATCCAGAAAGAGAGACACAACAAGAAAAAACAAATAAATCAATAAAAGTTAAGAGAAAACTACCAACAGAAGCAGATATTAAGTGGTGGCAAAGAAAAATGCAAAGACCAAAACCAAAAAGTGAATGTGAGGAGTAATTATAGAACATGGCTTCAGGAATATCACCAGCATTACCTCTTGTAGTAGATCCAACAGACGGACCATATCGTCTTACAAAGTCTATCAATGAGGCAGTACAACAAAATTTTAAAAATTTAATCTTAACTAACCCAGGTGAAAGAATGATGGATCCAGAGTTTGGAGTCGGAATTCGCAAGTATCTTTTTGAGTTAACAGAAAGTGATGTTCGAGATACTTTGAGATTTAAAATAAGAGAACAAGCTAGCAAATATTTACCAATGATTCAAATCTTTCAAATTAATTTTGGTGAAGGATCGAGTAATCCGGCTGATAAAGTGACATTAGAAGAAGGTAATGTTTTATATGTACAAATAGCTTATAAAATCAATGCACTCAACATATCAGATGTTTTAACAATACCGATACAATAAGGAAATAACAAATAATGGCAGATAAGAAAAGGACACCAATAAAATATACTAGTCGCGATTTTGAGTCTATTAAGCAAGATTTGATAGATTATGCTCGTCGTTATTATCCAGAAGTTTATAGAGACTTTAATGAAGCTTCATTTGGGTCGCTCATGATTGATACGGTAGCGTATGTCGGTGATATTCTATCATTTTATTTAGATTATCAAGTAAACGAATCATTTTTGGACTCTGCAGCAGAATATGATAATGTTAGAAGACTGGCCAGACAGCTTGGTTATAAACCAGCCGGTGCCCCGTCTTCAACAGGCGTAGTATCATTTTATATTGTTGTTCCAGCTAACTCTGTTGGTCTCGGTCCTGATTCTAGATATTTACCAATTTTAAAGAGAGGGAGTACACTGTCTTCCCTGGGCGGTGCAATTTTTACTTTAAACTCGGATGTCGATTTTAGTAATTCAAGTGTGGAGGTCGTCGTTGCCCAAACTGATCCAACTTCCGGTGTTCCAACCAGTTACGCTCTTAAAACAGAAGGCACAGTTGTTTCTGGGAGAATAATTCAAGAAAACTTTACTCTTGGAGCATATGAGAGATTTAGAAAATTAGCTTTAAGCCTTCCTCGTGTTACAGAGGTTATTTCTGTGACAGATTCGGAAGGTAGAGAATATTATGAAGTTGATTATTTATCGCAAGATGTTGTTTACCGTGACGTAATAAATCGTCAATCAGATAGTGAATTTGTGCCATCAATTTTAAGGCCGTATTCAGTTCCCAGAAGATTTGTTGTCGAGGGGTCTGGTGATATCTCTTTTCTTCAATTTGGATATGGAACGGGAGATGAGAGTTCTGAGGCCACACCAGTTGATCCATCAAATGTAGTTTTAAAACAACATGCTAAAGAATATATCACTGATAGAACATTTGATCCTACTAAATTAACATATTCAGATAAATTTGGTGTAGCCCCATCTAATACGACTTTGACCGTGACATACAGAACAAATGTTTTAGATGAAGTCAATGTTTCTGCTGGTTCTTTGACAAATATTTCTAATCCTCAATTCTCATTTCAAAACATAACTCAATTAAATGCAACTACAGTCCTTGGGGTTCAACAATCATTGGAAGTTTACAATACGGAGCCAATACTTGGGGATACCACTGAACCATCAGCAGAAGAGATTCGCAGGCGCGCTATTGACTTTTTTGCTTCTCAAAACAGAGCCGTGACAAAGGAAGATTATGAATCTCTGGCTTATTCGATGGATAAGAAATTTGGTTCTGTAAAGAGATGTTCGGTAATACAAGATCCAACATCATTTAAAAGAAATTTAAATATGTACGTTTTATCTGAAGGGGCTACCGGAAAGTTATCCTTACCAACAAGCACAATTAAAAATAACTTGAAAACTTGGTTAAATATGAAGAAAATGATTAATGATACTATCGATATTATCGATGGAAAAATAGTCAATATAGGAATTGAATTCGAAATAATTCACGATTTAAATTATAATAAATTTGACGTCTTAACCAATTGCGTAAATGAATTAGCAAATCGTTTTTCAAATCCTGGTTTAATAGGTGAGCCTTTTTATATAACGGACGTTTTTAATTACTTGAATGATGTTATTGGTGTTGTTGACGTAACAAAAGTCAACATTACTAATCTGCAGGGCGGACAATATTCTGACACATTTCTTGACATAAATTCAATGCTATCGGCAGATGGACGATATGTTAAGTGTCCGCTAAACGCGGCTTTTGAGATTAAGTTTCCATCACTAGATATAAAGGGATCAGTTAAATAATGGCTATTAAAAGATATCAATCAAATGCTGATAATACTATCACGAATGCATTTAAATCAAATCTGGAAACCAGAGGAACTAACGCTAACATGGGAGCATCCGATGTCCTAGAAACATTCTCGATTTATGGTCAAGCTTCTTCTGGGTCGACAGAACTTACAAGGATACTTTTGAATTTTCCAATAACAAACGTAAGTCAAGATAGGGCTGCTGGTCTAATACCAGGTGCGGGAGATGTTGAATTTTATTTAAAGATGTACAACGCTCGCCATAGCCAGACCATTCCTTTGGATTTAGAATTAAATGTCTTCGCTGTTTCTCGATCTTGGCAAGAAGGCACTGGCCTAGATATGGATGAATACAAGGACACGGTAAAGCAAGGTGATATTGGATCCACTTGGTTTTCGGCATCTAGCACAGAAGCGTGGAGTCGCCCAGGTGGAGACTATCATGTTAGCCCTTCGTATTCTCAAAAATTCGATAAAGGGACTGAAAACTTAAACATTAATGTAACATCTTTGGTAGAAGAGTGGCTAGCTGGAACAAAGCAAAATTATGGATTCGGTATTCATATTTCCTCAAGTCAAGAAGCTTATTATTCTGGATCAGCAGGTCAGGATTCGCCAGACGGACAGCTAAACAACCTTTCTGGATCTAGAACTAGCTATTATACTAAGAAATTTTTTGGAAGAAATTCAGAATTCTATTTTAGTCGACCTGTTTTAGAGGCTAGGTGGAACAGTACATTTAAGGATGATAGAGGAAATTTTTATGCTAGTAGTTCCCTATTGCCTGCGGAAGAGAATTTGAGATCCTTATTTTTATATAACGAGCTTAACGGAAGAATGTTTGATTTACCTGGTGCTCCTGCTGGGACTGCCAGTGTGAGAATATACACAACAGCAGATGGAACAGAACAAGTTGGAAGCGATATTGAAGCAACGAGAGTCTCAAAAGGTGTATATCAGGCAACTTTTGCATTAGATACAACAGCCAGTGTTTTGTATGATCGCTGGTTTAATCAGTTATTTACGGAATGTTATCATACTGGGACATTTAGTATAAAAGAACACAATGTATCAAATCACAACCCATATCCAACATATGTCACAAATCTTACAAATTTGAGGCCAATTTATTATCCACATGAAAGAACAAGATTCAGATTTTATGTGAGAGAAAAAGATTGGTGCCCTACTATTTATACAGTAGCAACAAAAGAAAATGATACCCTCATAATCGAGAGTGCATCTTTCCAAGTGCATAGAGTTATAGACGATTTAGTAATCGTTCCATTCAGTTCGGGAACAGACATGAGCACACAAATGTCATATGATGTAAGTGGAAATTATTTTGATCTAGATATGGGCCTACTTCAACCTGGTTATTCCTATGGAATTAAATTATCATATTTTAATGAAACAGTTCAATCTTATGTCGAACAACCATATGAATGGAAATTTAGGGTTGAGGAATTAGATGAGCGTTAGAAAATTATTTGATAAAGGTATACCTGAAAGCATTCTATCTTCTACGAGTCTTGAAGAACTTGGTAAAGAAGTTGAATCGTCTGGAAATATAAGACAAACTCTTATCGCAAAGAGTCGCTTTATACCTCAAAAGAATTATGCAAATCCAAAAAGCTTTGCTCGTTTCGGATCTGCAGAAAAATATTATGAAGATTCATTTATTAGAATTTTGAATCAGTATCCTTATGATGGTTCTCTGCGTGAAAGACAAGAATTTTTCAATGAATCGAATTATTTAGATCTCTACGTTTTAGATAAAATATACCCAAGAACAACTGGTCATGCTATTTTTTCACCAAATGGGTGGGGGACACAAGTTTCTGATGTTGTTGGTATTGGATTGTCGAGTGAAATAGAATATATTCAAGTGGTTGGCGGTCCAAATTCAGCACCACAAGAGTTTTTAAGTGACCCACTTAGAGATCAATTCGAGTATTCAAATAAATACGATGTTGAATTAAATCGTGAATCAAACCTTAAATTCGATTTTAATGAAGGTATAACCATAGAAACTTGGCTTAAGAAAGATAGTCTTATATCAAGTGCTGACTCAACTTTGGAATTTATTTTTCACCTTACAAATGACGATACGGGTACTGACACTTCGGGATCTATTTTTATAGCGTTGGATACCTTAGCTACACTTCCTTCTGATGCTCCTTTACAATTATATTTTACTTCAGGAACTGTTAATGCTAGTGTTACTTTCTCGGACATTACCAATCAGGAACTTATAGACGGTCAGTGGCATCACATCGCTGTAACTGCTCAAAATAGTGGAAGTGATGTTGTAACAGAGGCTTATTTAGATGGAAATCTGAAATCAACACAAATTTCAATTGGCAATGCTATTGAACAAGTCACTGGGTCTTTAATAGCCAATATCGGTGCTTCTAGGCCTTATTCTTACGGCGTTGTTTCTGGACTCCCGGAGGGATCTGGAAAGTTATCTGGATCTCTTGACGAATTTCGTTATTGGAAGGCGAAAAGAACATCAGAAGAAATTGGACGATATTGGTTTACACAGTACGGTGGCGGTACCAATAGGGATGTGGCTAATACAGATCTGGGAGTTTATTTAAAATTCAACGAAGGCATCACTGGTGATACTTCAATAGATTCGACAGCACTAGATTATTCTGGTAGAATATCTAATGGTAGTTGGGTTGGATACACACAACAAGCAAGATCAACAGAGTCCGCTATTGATTCATATCTCGGAAAAGAAAGCGAGTTTAAAGATCCAATCATTTATTCTGAGCATCCTGATTATGCCACAGCCAGAGACGCCATGATTTCCAGTGGTTCGGCTCATGACATAACAAATAATACCTCTCTCTATAACTCAATTCCATCTTGGATTATAGAAGAAGATGATAATTCCGGAAAAGAATTACTGAAGTTGACACAAATAATGTCAAATTACTTTGACACCCTTCAGCTACAAATGGAGAGCTATCCTAACTTAAAGAACATAAATTATCCTGGCCAAAATACAAAGCCTTTGCCGTTTGCTTATAAATTATTGGAAGGGTATGGCTTGGCTAGTAGTGAAATTTTTGTCGATGCAACTATTTTAGAGCAAATTTTAAATCGGAACGAAACAGAAAAGTTCGAAGAAGATTTAACAGAAATTAAAAATTTAATTTACCAAAACATATACAATAACTTGACCTACATTTATAAGTCCAAAGGTTCTATGAAATCTTTTAGGAATCTAATGAGATGTTATGGAATAGACTCAGAGTTGGTAAAAATTAACTTATATGCTGATAATGCTACATATAAATTTGAAGATAATTTTCAGACGAGATCAACAAAAAAGAAGTATATAGACTTCAACGATGGACAAAGAACAACCTCTACAATTTATCAGCATACTGCTAGCGGTAACATAAATAGCGTTTCTTTTATATCTGGATCTAACTCGCCAGTTATTTTGAATCCGCCAACTACAAGTCCAGAATATTATACTTCTCTTACTCTGGAGGCAGAAGCTATTTTTCCAAAGAAATTAGATTCAGGACATCCAAATTATTTCTATACGGACTTTTTAACTTCCTCTATCGCCGGATTTCACACAGCAATACCAGAAGATCCAACTGATTTTTCTTGGATTTCTTCCGGATCAACAGTACAAATTCATGCTGTTAGGGATCGAATAGAATCAGAAGACGTAAAATTTTCTCTGATTTATGGAATTGGTAATGCCACTTCTTCGCTTGATACTGATTTATACTATGGAATTTACGACAACACAAAATGGAATTTTGCAGCCAGAATCAGGCCAGAGAGACCATCAGCAGATTTAGTGACAAGCGCTGGTATTACGGATTATATATTGGAATTCTATGGAGTCAGTACTGTTGCTGGCCAAGTAGAAAATGAATTTTTATTAACCTCTTCTATATCTGCTGTAACTGGATCGAGATTTTTGACTGACCCAAAAAGAGTATATGCTGGTGCGCACCTCTTGAATTTTACAGGCTCTGTTTTGGAAGAGACAGACATCAAGTTGGGTTCTGTGAGGGTGTGGAATTCATATCTTTCAGATTCAGAAATAAAGACACATTCAAGAGATCCAGAAAATTATGGTGTAATTGGTGCTTATGACAGCACGTATTTGTATGCGACATCTCTTACTGGAACAATCGTACCAAAATTAGAAACCCTCTCGTTAAGTTGGGCATTCGATACCCTAACTGGTTCAAATTCTTCGGGTGAGTTTACTGTTGAAGATTTCTCTTCTGGATCGGCGGATATACAGAACAAATATAAGTGGCTTGGTTCCATAATCGGAAAACAACATACTGCAATTGGATCAGGATTTACAGCGGATGACAGAAATATAATAGACGCTAGATTTGTGTACAGCGGAAAGCAAACAATCCCAGAGAATATACAAAGTTCTGACATGGTTTTCGTTGATGAAAGCGATAACACATTCAAACTATCTTCTCGTCCACAAGAGTATTTTTTCGCAATTGAAAAGAGCATGTATCAAAACATCTCAGAAGAAATATTAAATGTTTTCTCTACTATTGTCGACTTTAACACCCTCATTGGAGATCCTGTCAATAGATATCGACAAGAATACAAAGCACTTGGAAAGTTAAGAGAACTTTTCTTTAGAAAGGTACAAAACACTCCGGATTTAGATCGATACATAGAATTTTATAAATGGGTTGACAGTTCTTTAACGAATTTCTTATTACAATTTGTCCCAGCATCTGCGAAATTTTCTGATAACATGAGAACTATGGTTGAAAGCCATGTTCTTGAAAGAAACAAATATTGGAACAAGTTTCCAACTTTAGATTTCGACATAACAGACCCAGAAGGGGGATTACGAGGAATAAATGAGCTTAATTATGATTGGGAATTTGGTCACGCTCCAGTAAATTTAGATGAAAATACCAACTGTTATTGGTGGAAAAATAGAGCGGAAAGAACAGGTGTCATATCATCTGGTGACCCCGACGTTGACTCAAATAGGCAGGCATATTTAGATGCTAGCCTATCAGTATTGAATAGAAAATTTACAACCCCATTGAATTTAGCTGTTGAAAATCGCACAGCTATCCATGGTGGATCAAATTTTAGTCAAACAAAAAATACTAATTATGTTAAAGACGTTTTAAAGGTTGGGTCAACAAATGGCGTGTTTGTGACTTCTGATAACATTGAGCCGTATAGATGCAATGATCAAGCAGGAGAAACAAAAAGAAAATTAAGATATAGAACTTTTACAAACATTAATTTTACAAATCCAAAAGACGAAACATACGTTAAAGGTGATAAGCATCTTCCTTTTACTATGTATTCTAGCTCAAATCCACAAGGTTTTGATCAGGAAATTTCACTAGAACTTGGACACAATGTTCAAATAACAAATCTTCATGACGATAATTATGGGTCAAATTATGGAACAACTTTACAAGGCCCATTTACGGATAAATTTGTTGGCGGCCTACAAAGAAGACACATTGATTTAAATCGCGGTACCGCAGATGAAAATAATCGCCCTGAAGGCTTTAAAATAACAAAACAAACTGGACGTATAAAAATTGCAAGAATTGGTGCATCGAGACCTCGAGCAATATTCTATCGAGAAGAGTTGGCAAAAAGGCCAGTAAACATTAGAAATATAAAAATTGTTGAAGAAGAGGAGCCAACTTACACATCGCAAATTATCACAGAGATTCAGAATTTTGATTCTACGCCGTTTAATTCTTTGCCATCAGGATGGACAACTTATGGAGATGTTGATTGGCAGGTTACTGGTAGTGATTTTTATGATGGAGATAGATCAGTCGGTTCTAATCCAGCAATCGGGGATAATCAAACAACATCTTTGGTGTATACAGCCAGTTTGCCTAGTGCGGGCGAACTATCTTTCTGGTGGAAAGTATCATCGGAAGCAAATTGGGATTTTTTGCGATTTTACATAAATGAGGTCTTACAAACCTCTATTTCTGGCGATCCTATTCCGTGGAGTCAGTTGTCTTATTCGTTGCCTGCTGGTGACTCTAATTTAAGATGGGAATATAGT
>Ga0099849_1000623_pt1 | contig 16278 bp, 27 predicted proteins | sample CB_VirMetaG_4_FD_78177 | JGI IMG/M metagenome (GOLD analysis project Ga0099849, IMG submission 78177) | Freshwater to marine saline gradient viral communities from Chesapeake Bay - CB_1508_1M Viral MetaG | ecosystem: Environmental > Aquatic > Marine > Coastal | place: USA: Chesapeake Bay... | reverse complement strand
TTATGCTCCGTGCGTTGCATGTTAAGGTGCCCCATTCATTCAGGAGTATATTATGAGAGCACAAATACACGTTAATCAGCACGTAATACGTGCAAACAAGAAAGATGGTCGTGACCATCCACCTTTGACAGTTAAAACATACAAGTCAAACGAGTATGCTCGATCTGTCAAGATCAATGGTCCGTCAACGGTAGTGTATGCACCTGAATCGCCTCTGTCATGTGGTGCACATGTATGGATTGAGGCTGAATATGAAGTTCTTGAATTGGAGGCTTGACAATGCTTGTAAGAGATGCTAGTATATCCATCGAAGATTACGATGGTGATAAAAGCAGGGAGATCGTGTGTGAAATGAAGTTTGATCACATTGATCTCAATGAGATGATGGGTATTGTAAAAAAGTTATACAAGGGCAACTACACATACGCTATTACGGATGTGTCGTTCAAATTTGATCAATCTTTAGACTAGGACTTGACAATGTACTGCCATAATGTTAAAGTAAGTATCCAAGATTTTGATGGTCCTGACGGTGGTAGAGATGAAGTTGCATCTTTGCACTTTGATGGTATTGACAGCAATACCTTGGACAATGTAATATCATCTGTGCTCAATGACGAGTACAGTTTCTTTGACTCTGCTATTGCAGAGGTAACATTTACAGTGGAGCCGTAATGGTAGATTTAAATAAAAAACCGAGACCACGTATTGAGTATCTTAGTTATTCAATGGGTAAATATATTGACATTGAGGAGATGAATCAACGTCATCTTATCAATGCCATACGTAAGATGGTTACGGATGTCAAAGGTGCAGAGTTTCGTCTTATACATAAAGACTATGCAGAGTTAGCGTATGTCACAAGTACGATCACAGAGGTGGAGATTGTTACAGAATGATGGATGAGTACGCTCAGAAAGCACTTTTCAGATTCTTGCACTTGACATTTCGACAACAACGTGATACAATCGATGGTATATTGAGCACGATTGCTGATTACGAGAATGGTCTTGTGTCAGAACCTAAGATAAAAGACAAGAGTGCTAACCCTGAGAATATGTATCACCAATGAATATATTCTATTTGCAACGTGAGCCAGAGGCTTGTGCACATGACCATTGTGACAAGCATGTACCCAAGATGATCTTAGAGTACGCACAACTCATGTCTACCGCACATCGTGAACTTGACGGTGACGATTGCGTAGACCAGTTGTACAAAAGTACACACAAGAATCATCCAAGTGCTATCTGGACACGTAGTTCAGATCGACATTACATGTGGTTGTACGAGTTGTTCTGTGCATTGTCAGAAGAGTACCAAACACGCTATGGTAAAGAGCACTTGACATTTACCAAGCTTCATGGTATACTACAGTATCTGCCACACAACATACGTGCTAATGGATTCACAGATCCACCACAATGTATGCCTGACATGTACAAGCATGACGATTGCATAACTGCATATAGGTCATTCTATCGTCATGACAAATCCAGGTTTGCCAAGTGGCAGTATACAGATGTACCTACGTGGTACACCTGATGGTTATCTTAGCGTTAGTCTTGCAATTGTCTGTATTGTGTGTTACAATGTATGTAATTGTGTTTTTCTCGTTGAATCTGAGAAAACCCAAGGTCATGCACAATACATGCCATACAGACAACATGCAAATATCAGATTTACATGGGCACACTGAGCCACATGTATAAACACGGGTGAGTATCCAAATGTAAAAGGAACCTGACTGTAAATCAGGCGTGTGCACACACTTGTAGGTTAAAATCCTACCTCACCCACCAACACCTCATTGGTGTAGTGGTAACATGACTGATTCCAAACCAGTAGACATGAGTTCGATTCTTATATGAGGTGCCATGATTAACCAGATTAGCAACCCACTTGACAAAGTAGCCTGGGTTGTGCTAGTATTAGGTAAAACGTACATGTTGGGTGCTATTGTGTGCACATGGGTTGCACCATTCATGACACCAATCATGTTGCTTGTGTGGTCTTTGCACTGGATGTGTGCTGTATGTATTGCGATACATAGGGCTATACAAATCCACACTGAAGCGAAACAAAAGTTTCCTTTGTTATACCAAAGGTCAATATGGATATTACCAAGGTAGTCTTGACATTTGTCACAGTATGTGTTATAGTATGGCTAACATTTAGCATACATGTTTCTTTGAAACTTCATGAGTTGACATGGAGTCAACGTGTGATACAATCTAAGATTGACACGTTCATTCTAAAGCAAGAACTTTGTTTAAAAAAGGTAAATCATGAAAGGTATAAAGAACAGAGGGTCACAGGCCCACAGGGTTAGAATCAAGTACACACGTAACCCAAAACACAAGGGTCTTGTGTATGATCGTAATGTATGCACAGAGGACACAGATGATGAACCTGAACCAGATGCCCGACTTGACAAGAGATGATTTACGTGATAAGATGGGACTCTCAGAAAATGAGATCCTCACTTTAGATCGTGAAGCTCAAAATATTTTAGGTAAGACCATTATGATGGTGGATACTGCATTGCGTGATGCCAGTCTTTCAGAAAGTGAAAGGATTGAAGCAGGTCTTAACTTCATACACATGGGAATGGCTTTGATAGAAAACAACCTGGAAGTCATGGTTGACTCCAAGGTAGACAAATCTAAACTTAATTGAATCTAAAACTTGAGCAGGAACAGATAGAACATGACATGAATGCACTTGGTATCGAGAGGTACCACAAGAACATTCGTGAGGCAAAGAATAAAAGCCGTGAGTCTACCACTATGTATGGTGTGACTCTGATGAAAGAGGCTTTGGATGTCGTTTGTGATGGGATCAATGCTTTTCTTGATGATGCCTTGAGTGGTAAGCCAGGAAAACACCAGACCTCAGTACAAACACTGATGCTTCTTGATCCAGAGGTATGTGCGTATCTTACGCTTAAATACACTATTGATGGTGTGTCTACTCGTAGTCCATTTACCAGAGTTGCCATGAAATTGGCTAATGGACTGGAGGATCAGTTTAAGTTTGACCTCTGGCAAAACTCTGAAGATTCCAGTACCATGTTTCGATTGTTAAAGAAACGTGTGAACAGTAAGACAACCAATCGTGTGTACCGCAGGTACAACTTGATCCGCCAGATGTCCAAGGTTGACATGTTGGATCATGAACCCTGGTCAAAACGTGAAAAGTTGCACCTTGGTACCAAGTTGATTGACATACTGATTCAGACCACTGGTCTCATGGAAGTTAAGACAGTTCAGTTCAAACGCAAGCAACGTATCTTGTACTTACAGGCTAATGATGCTACAATACATTGGATTGATCAGCTTAACAAAGAGGGTGAGACAGTACATCCGTACTTCTACCCATGTGTGATACCACCAAAAGACTGGAGTAATCCGTACAACGGAGGGTACCACAGTGACAAGTTGAACCCATTTCCCATGATCAAGACTCGTAATAGAGAGTATCTCGAGGAAATGATGAACCATAGTATGCCATTAGAATATGGTGCTATTAACGCTTTACAAAGGACACAATGGAAAGTTAATGAAAAACTACTAAAAACAATCCGGGAATGTTGGGATACTGGTGAATCCTGGGCCAACTTACCTCCACGAGAGGACTATAAAGTTCTACCTAGTCCAGTTAAAGGGACTAAAGCTACGATGACGGAAGAGGAACTTGATAAGTTTATCAAATGGAAGAAGAAGGCTACTGTCGTTTACGATCTGAATGCCAAGATGACCTCAAAGAGAATACAGTTGGCACGTACATTGCAAATGGCAGAGAGGTTTGCTAAGTATCCTGCACTTTATTTTGTATACCAGTGTGACTTTCGTGGTCGCAAATACACAGTGAACTCGTTTCTTACACCACAGGGTCCAGACTATGCAAAGTCTTTACTCTATTTTGCTAAGAAACTACCTATCAAAACAGATGACCAGGAGATGTACTTTGCAGTCCATGGTGCCAACTGTTTTGGTTATGATAAGGTGTCTTATAATGAAAGAGTCGAATGGGTCCACGCTCATACGAAAGAGATTTGCGAGTCGGCTAAATCGCCTCTTAACTATAGATGGTGGACAAAGGCAGACGAACCTTGGTCCTTTCTTGCGTGGTGTAACGAGTGGGCTGAGTTTGTTGTTGAAGGTCTCGGCTACATGTCACAAATACCAGTTTGTCTGGATGGGTCGAATAATGGATTACAGCATTTTTCTGCTATGCTCCGTGACCCTGTGGGTGGTAAAGCCACAAACCTGACACCAGAGGATGTCCCACAGGACATCTACCAGACTGTTGCAGATGTGGTCTTGACAAAGGTGAACGAAGATGCTATAATAGGGGTACCTTATGCACAGGCTTGGCTTGACTTCGGGATTGATCGGAAGATAACCAAACGTCCAGTCATGGTTGTGCCATACGGAGGTACACGATACTCGTGCCGTGAGTATGTGGAAGAGGCTATGCACGACCGCATACTTGCAGGTGCTCACAATCCTTTTAATGAGCAAATCTACGAGGCTTCTTTGTACCTATCCCATCATGTATGGGAAGCAATTGGCGAAGTTGTTGTTGCCGCACGTGATGCTATGGCATGGTTGCGAGACATAGGCAGAGAGATGTCTACTCGTAACCTGCCTATCACATGGGAGACACCTACAAACTTTGTAGTCAATCAGGTCTACAAAAGTATGAAGGGACGTAGAGTGACAACCCACATTGATAACGTATTGATAAAACCGTCAGTGTTAGAAGAGACAGATCGTATCGATAAACGAAGGGCAACCAATGGGTTGAGTCCTAATTTTGTCCACAGTATGGATGCTTCTGCCTTGACATTGACCATCAATCAGTGTATACTAGAAGGCATCAGTGATTTCGCTGTTGTTCATGACTCGTATGGTGTACATGCTAATCATACACCACGTATGGCTGAAGCTATACGAGAGTCATTCCATAAGATGTACTCGTCAGAGAGTGTACTTGACATTTTGCACGATAACGTGTATAATGTTATACCGAACATAGGTGATCCACCAGCACAAGGGTCACTTGATATAAATGGTGTGCTACAATCTAAATACTTTTTCTCATAGGAGATATTATGGCAAAATATAACGTAACACCAAAAGGTCAATTTCACTGGGCACACGTGGGTACCCCAGACACAACCTTCAAAGCTGAAGGTCAGTTCCACATCAAGCTCCAGTTGTCTGGAGAGGATGCTGAACAAATGAAGCATCTTGTGGACACAACCCACAACAATTGGAAGTCAGAGGTCAATAAGACCAAAGGTCAAAAGCAGTACCAGGAGTTCATGCCATACAAGTCAGTATTGGATGACGATGGTATGGAGGCAGGTATCCAGTTTCATTTCAAGATGAAAGCATCTGGTATCAACTCACGTACTGGTCAGGCTTTTACACAGAGACCAATGGTTGTTGGTCCTGATAAGAAACCTTTACCATCTGAGATTAAGATCGGTAATGGTAGTGAGGGTAAGGTTGCATACGAGTTGGCACCTTATCAACATGGTGCATCTTTAGGTGTACAACTCAGGTTACGTGGAGTACAGGTTCTCTCTCTCATCGAGTATCATGGTGACTCTGGTGGTGACGATATGTTCAGCGTAGAGGACGGATACGAGGTGAAGGTGAATGTCGAAAGCACAAAACCACAAGCGGAAGAAATCTTTCCCGATCAGGACAACGGAGACTTCTAAAGCCTTACAAGGTTTTAGGTCAAAGTTTGAGTTAAGCGTTGCCAATAACCTTGAGCAACGCAAGGTACCTTTTAAGTACGAGAGTGAGATCATTAGGTATGTGTTGGAGTGCAGGTACACACCTGACTTCATCCTACCTAATGGGATCATCATTGAGACCAAAGGCCGATTGTTACAAAAGGATGCTAGAAAGCACCGAGCAATCAAGAAACAGCACCCTGAGATAGATATAAGGTTTGTCTTTACTGACATCAACAAACGTGTTGAGAACAGTAAGTTCACAAACTATCAGTGGTGCCAGAAGTACGGCTTTGAATATGCAGAACGTGTTATACCACAGGAATGGATAGAACATGGCACTAATAAAAGCAACAGAAAACGTGTGGATAAACCCAGACAACATCGCACACGTAGAGCAAAAGGGAGATGAACCTATTACATATAGCATTGTCTATAATGCAGGATCTACTTTTACTTTTGTTATCAATAGACAGGACGCAACTAAAGAGTTCTTAGAACTTATCGATCCACCTACAACAAAAAGGAACACAGGTGTCAAGACGAAAGACAACTGATTTTATAGTCATTCATTCCACAGGTACCCCACCTGCAATGGAGCATGTGGACATTAAACTTGTGGATGACTGGCACAGGAAACGTGGTTGGTTAAAGATCGGGTATCATTATCTGATCAAAAAGGATGGTACCATTGAGACAGGACGTAACCCACATGAGGTGGGTGCACATTGTAAAGGACACAATGGTAAGTCCGTCAGTATATGTTTGGTTGGTGGTGTTGACGAGAACGGCAACCCTGACCCATATTTCACAGCTTTCCAATGGGAAGCATTATTCAGTCTAGCCAATGCCTTGACATTTATGTTCAAAGGTGCTAAAGTAGTAGGGCATGGTGAGTTGGTTGGATCTAAATGTCCAGGCTTCTCTGTGAAGAAGTGGTGGGCACAAAACGGAGAAATACTATATGGAAAAACAGGGTACAGGAACGGATAAGGTTATAAACCTAGAGGATAAGAGGTGGGAGAATGTGTTCTCTAACGACCTTCAAAAAGCGTTTGAACAGGTGATGGGTGTACTGGATGAGAACCTACCACCCACCGTAGGTAAAGCAGTCGGTCTTGCTATTGCAGAGTGTATGTATGTAATAGGAGATCACATGACTGAGAGGTATGATGACGATGAGGTAGAAGGTGCAGAGGTTATCTTCCAACCTGATTGGCACCAAGGACACGAACCACAGGAAGGTGGTCGTACTCTAACAGAGGATGAATTAGCTAACCTAAGAGGTGGTCAATGAATCAATGGAAACAGAAAGTACATTTGTAAGACATGAACCTTGTCCCTCTTGTGGGTCAAGAGATAACTTAGGAAGGTTTTCTGATGGGCATGGATATTGCTTTGGTTGTCACTATCGTGAGTCTGGCGACTCTACTGGTGATACATTTTATCAACAACAAAATGAGGTAAAGTTTTTGGATCTAATTGATGGTGAGGTAACTCCTCTACCTGCACGTGGCCTTTCTGAAGAAACATGTCAGAAGTGGGACTATCGTGTAGGTGAGATGGGTGGTCAGAAAGTTCAGATTGCAAACTATCGTGACAGGAATGGTACGAGAGTTGCACAGAAGATCCGTTTTAGAAATAAAGACTTCACAGTTCGTGGAGACATGAAGAAGGTGAGTCTTTATGGTGAGCACCTATGGTCTGGCAAAGGCAAGAAAGCTATCATCACAGAGGGTGAGATAGATGCACTGTCTGTGTCTCAGACACAAGGTAACCAGTGGCCTGTCTACTCTGTACCTACTGGTGCAGGTGGTGCAGTCAACTGTATTCGCAAGTCTCTTGAGCTTCTATCTGGATATGAAGAAGTTGTCTTTATGTTCGATAGTGACGAAGCAGGTCAAAAAGCGGCTGTAGAGTGTGCACAGTTGATGCCTCCAGGTAAAGCTAAGATTGCCAAGTTGCCACTGAAGGACGCAAATGAGATGCTTGTACAGGATCGTGTACAGGATCTTATCAATTGTATATGGCAAGCCACAGTATTCAGACCTGATGGTATTATATGTGGTACCGAACTATGGGACATTGTGAATGCAGAGGACTCTATGGCTTCTGTATCGTACCCATACGAAGGTCTCAACCAGAAGACTCTTGGCATACGAAAGGGTGAGATTGTAACAGTCACAGCAGGTTCAGGTATTGGTAAGTCACAGTTATGCCGTGAGTTTGCCAATCACATACTGAACCAAGGTGAGACTATTGGTTACATTGCTCTTGAGGAGAACAACAAACGTACTGCTCTTGGTTTCATGGGCATCTACCTGAACCAACCTTTGCACCTTGGTAATATCGAGGTTGACAAAGATGACTTCAAAGAAGCATTTGATGCTACGTTGAACACAGGCAGAGTCTACTTGTATGACCATTGGGGTTCTCTTGAGTCAGACAATCTACTGAACAAGGTCAGGTATATGGTTCGTGGGTGTGGTTGTAACTACATCTTTCTTGATCATATATCTATCGTGGTGTCAGGTATGGAAGGTGGTGATGAACGTAGAGCCATTGACAATATGATGACAAAACTACGGGGCTTGACAGAAGAGGTTAATTGTGGTATGATATTGGTATCACATCTGAAGAGACCACAGGGCAACAAAGGCCACGAGGATGGTGCACGTACATCTATGGCACAACTACGTGGATCTGCGGCTATAGGTCAACTATCTGACATCGTTATTGGTGCAGAGAGAGACCAACAGGGTGAACTACCAGACCGAACTACTGTTCGTATATTGAAGAACCGATGGACTGGTGAAACTGGAGAGGCATGTTTTCTTGACTACAACAAAGACACAGGTAGATTGCACGAGGTGGATCATCATGTTGACTTTGATGAAGAAGAGGACACTATACCTTTCCCAATCGAAGAGATGAAAAGGGATTTCTAATGCCTTCATGCGTGTTTGATATAGAGACCAATGGTCTGAACGAAAAGCTAACCAAGGTACACTGTATTGTCATTTATGATATTGAGACTCAGGAGTTGCACAAATATGCTCCTGATGACGTACCAGATGGTATTGCTAAGTTGTCTGAGTATGACAAACTCATTGGTCACAATATTATATCATTTGATATACCTGCTTTAGACAAGGTATTCAAGTGGTCACCTAGACCTGAAGTTCAAATAGAGGACACATTAATTATGTCAAGGCTTATGTACCCTGACATGAAGGAACGTGACTTCAATGAACGCAGAATCATGCCTAATCTGTACGGCAGACACTCACTAGAGTCATGGGGTGAGAGACTAGCATTCCAGAAAGGTAAGTTTGGTGAAGGTGAACAGATATTCAACAACTTCAGTGTTGACATGCTTAATTATTGTGCACGTGATGTTGAATTGAACTATAAGTTATACGATTTGCTATGCAAACGTAACTTCTCCAGTTCGTCCATTGAATTAGAACACGATATTTATCGTATATGTGAAAAACAGAAGGAAAATGGCTTTCCATTTGACTCCTTAAAAGCCGCTAGGTTTTATGCTATCTTATGCGAACATCGTGTTCTACTTCATAAACAACTGAAGAAGAAGTTTGGAACGTGGACTGTACCTGATGGTCCACCCTTTGTTCCACGTGTGAATAACAAACGTCTGGGTTATGTAAAAGGTAAAGAAGTTCAGAAACTTAGGACTGTTGAGTTCAATCCTAATTCAAGACAACACATAGCCAAGAGACTGAAGGACATTCACGGTTGGAAACCAAAGGAATTTACACCATCTGGTGAAGCAAAGATTGATGAAACGATCTTAGAATCTCTGCCATATCCTGAAGCAAAGATGATGGCAGATGCGTTCCGTACTAATAAAATGATTGGTCAACTATCAGAAGGACAGAATGGCTGGTTACACATGGAGAAACAGGGCAAGCTACATGGGACGGTCCATACTATGGGCACAATCGCCTCTCGTTGCTCTCACTCGCACCCTAACTTGGGTCAAGTACCGAATATCCACTCACCCTTTGGGAAAGAATGTAGACAACTCTTCCACGCTCCAGATGGTTATAAACTTGTGGGATGTGATGTCTCAGGTCTTGAAGCTAGGGTTGTTGCTCATTACCTTGCTAGGTATGACAACGGGTTATTTGGTGATACTGTTCTCAAGGGAGACATACACACTGACAATCAGAAAGCCTTGGGCTTACCTAGTCGAGAACTTGCGAAAACATTTTTATATGCTATACTTTATGGTGCAGGTGTACAGCGACTCGGTGAGATTGTGGGTAAGGGACCAGCGGAAGGTTCTAAACTCAGGGATAGATTCTTTAGAAAGTTACCTGCGTTCAAGAGACTCAAAGAGGACTTGAATGCACGTGTTGAGGAACTTGGGTATATCAAAGGTCTTGATGGACGTTGGATACCAGTTCGTTCAGCACATTCAGCAATCAATACGCTATGTCAATCAGCAGGTGCTATCATCTGCAAGCGTTGGGTTGTTGAGTTCCACAAACTGTTGAAAGAAGCAGGTCTTCAAGAGGGGACTGACTATCAACAAGTTGCATTTGTACATGATGAAATACAAGTTCTAGCCAAAGAGGGACATGAGCGAACAATCGGAGAAAAAGCAGTTCAAGCAATTGGAATTGCCAGGGATGTCTATGACCTGCGAATCGAGCTTGACGCAGAATATAAAATTGGGAACAACTGGGCTGAAACTCACTAATGACTTTGGGTTTGAGACTGCGTTGAATGCAAAAGGTTTTAGTGGTGAAAGCGAAGCCAAAGATTGAACAGTTGCTTATTGATGGTGATATTCTGATATACAAGAATACATCAGCGGCTGAGACTGAGATACATTGGGGTGATGACTTTTGGACACTCCATGCTGACTTTCAAGAAGTCAAGACAATGATAGACTCTGAGCTTGGTAATCTACAGAGAGACTCAGGTGTAAATGAGCTATCTATCTGCTTCTCAAGTCCGAATAATTTTAGGAAAAAAATTTTCAAGGAATATAAACAACATCGTTCAGGAATTAGGAAACCGTTATGCTTTAACAATGCAAAAGACTACGTAAGAGAAAAATATGATGCCTTTGAGTCTGATTGGCTAGAGGCTGATGATTTGTTGGGTGTGAAGAACACTATGTTTCCAGATCATTGTTGTATTGTCTCTGTAGATAAGGATCTTCTCACAGTTCCAGGTTACCATTGGGACTTCCAGAAGAAAGAAATGTTCTATGTTGACGAGGGTCTAGCAGACTACAACTTCTATATGCAGACGTTGACAGGTGATGCTACCGATGGGTACAAAGGGTGCCCAGGTGTTGGTCCTGTCAAAGCCAAACGTATACTTGACAAAGCAATAGAGGAAGACATAGATATGTGGGATGCTGTTGTTGATACATTTATCAAAGCTAAACTAAGTAGGGACGAAGCCATACTGCAAGCACGTATGGCATACATTCTACGCAAGGACCAGTATGATGGTCTTGACATTTACCCTAAATTATGGTATCCTTATGATGAAATCGTTGAAGCAGCGTGAACAGATGGCAGACTACAACAAAGATCAGATGGATAGAGATGAAAGGACAAGGCAGTACGACCCACAGATGAGGTACGTGGAGACCTTGGGTCAATTCGATGACATAACAAAGCCTGAACACTATTGTGCAGGGTTTCAAATAGAGCCTTTGGATTACATCCTGAAGAATGGGCTTGACTTTTTAGAGGGAAACATTATAAAATATGTATCTCGCTATGATATGAAGGGGGGAGTTAAGGACTTGGAGAAAGCGAAGTTCTATATTGATCGTCTAATAGAACGTGAAAAAGAAAAGCGTGACTCCTGAGTTCCGTGATTATATATTAACCAAATTCAATGAGTATGTATACGTGACACTACCAACGCAATACCAACAGTTTATACATCTGTCTCGCTACTCTCGGTGGGACTATGAGCAGAACAGAAGAGAGACATGGGAAGAGACAGTAAACAGATACTTCAACTTCTTTAGTAAGAAACTAGATATTGACTTTACATCTACACAGACACTACGTGATCTCGTGGATGCAGTCAAGAACCTGGATGTCATGCCAAGCATGAGGTGTCTCATGACAGCAGGACCAGCGTTAGAAAAAGAGAATGTAGCAGGGTACAACTGTTCCTACGTGAACATTGACTCACCACGATCCTTTGATGAGATTGTGTACATTCTTATGAATGGTACTGGTGTAGGTTTTAGTGTGGAAGAGAAGTTCACAAGCAAACTACCTGTGATACCAGAAAAGCTACACAAGACTGACACAAAGATCACAGTCAGAGATAGTAAACTTGGGTGGGCAAAAGCATTCAAGGATCTGATTGCTCTTTTGTATGCAGGTGTGGTACCTGATTGGGACATGAGCAAAGTGAGACCTGCGGGTTCTGTATTGAAAACCTTTGGAGGCAGAGCCTCTGGACCAGAGCCACTGGATTCTCTATTTAATTTCACAGTACGCACATTTGAAAATGCAAGAGGAAGAAAACTCAAGTCAATCGAATGCCACGACATCGTATGTAAAGCAGCGGAAGTGGTTGTCGTTGGTGGGGTTCGTAGGTCTGCTCTTATTAGTATCAGTGACCTTGGGGATGAACAAATGCGGAAGGCGAAAAGTGGAAGATGGTGGGACGAACACCCACACAGAGCACTCGCAAACAACTCTGCCAACTATCACTCCAAACCTGACACGGGAACATTCCTTAATGAATGGACTTCCCTTTACGAGTCGAAGTCTGGAGAGCGTGGCATCTACTCGTCAAAGAACGCTCAGACTCACACAGAAAAACTTGGAGATAGAAGAGATGCTAGAGAGGACTTCGGTACCAATCCATGTTCCGAAATCATTCTACGATCCAGACAGTTCTGTAATCTATCAGAGGTTGTGGTCAGAGAAGGGGATACCCAAGCAACAATAAAAGACAAGATTAAGTTTGCAACCATACTAGGTACTATGCAGTCTACATTGACTGACTTCAAGTATCTTGGTACTGAATGGACAAAGAACTGTGAAGAGGAAAGGTTGCTAGGTGTGTCTCTAACTGGTATCATGGATAATGAGTTGACATCTTATCCTACTATGGGTATGCTAGAGGACTTTAAGAAAGTAGCAGTCAAGACAAATCAGGAGTGGGCTAAGAAACTTAACATCAACCCCTCTTCTGCAATAACTTGTGTCAAACCTTCGGGTACTGTAAGTCAACTCTGTAACTCAGCATCCGGTATTCATGCTAGACACTCAACCTACTACATACGTAGAGTCAGAATGGATAAAAAAGATCCATTGTCTAAGTTCATGGTAGAGAAAGGGTTTCCGTGTGAAGAAGATGTGATGAATAACTCTAACATGGTGTTCTCATTTCCAATGCAGAGTCCACTTAGGTCAGTCAAACGTAATGACATGACTGCAATAGAACAGTTGCAGACTTGGCAGATGTACGCTGAACATTGGTGCGAACACAAACCTTCAGTCACTATCTCAGTACGAGAGGATGAGTGGGTAGACGTAGGTGCATGGGTATACGATCACTTCGATGGTATAAGCGGCATTAGCTTTCTACCACATAGTGACCATAGTTACCAACAGGCACCCTATGAAGAGTGTGATGAACAAACGTACATTGAGATGGTCAGTAAGGTTCCTATGATCACATGGAATGAACTTAGTGACTATGAAAAAGAAGACTACACCACATCCAGTCAGGAGTTCGCTTGTACTGGAAACGCATGTGAAGTAATATAACTGACATTTATGGACTATGGTTATACGAGAACTAATAGAATATCTGGATAAATATTATCCTGACAAATTACCTGTGGGTGATTTAAACGCTACTCAGTTGTCTTTCCTTCAGGGACAACGTAGCGTTGTAGAAAGAATAAAACAAATACACGAGGATGAATATGGGAGGAATACTGACTCCGAGTCCTTCAATGCCTGAGATCAAGATGCCTCCTCCTCCACCCCCTCCTGCACCTATGGATGCTCCAGAGGTTGCAGAGGCAGAACTTGAGATGGCAACCCCTTCAGAAAAAGAACCTACTACTGGATCTAAACGTAAGTATAGAAAACGTAGCAGAGGTACTGGTACAGCAGGGGGTCACAAAAAGTACAAAGGTGGTGGTCTCAGTGGATTATAAGGCATTACTTGATATTGAGATAAAGCCTATAGTTTCTGAAGAAGAAAGGGAACTTTTGGCACAAGCGTGTCAAGAGAAAGGAGGTGTATATCCTATATTTCCAACCCACTTTGTAAGAAAAGGTAATGAAATTGTTGGTTGTTTTAGTATCTACAGTCCAACTGTGTACTGGTGGATGGCACCTGAGTTTATTAAACCAAGAGAATCACTTAGTGTTTTCCAGGCTTGTGACACACTAATGACAGAGCAGGGATACCAAAGTTACATCATACCCTGTGAACCTGAGTCACCTTATTTTAGTCTTCTATCTAAAAGGTTGAATACTATACAAACAAAAGAAGGTGATGATTTTAAACTATTTTTAAATAAGGGGTAACATGGGTGGTTACGTAGGTGGCAGAATTGGTACTAAAGATGTCGCTGAGGGTGCCCAACGTAGAGCACAATCTTATTACCACGAAAAGATAGCCAAACCTGCGGATGAAGCAGGGCTACACGCAGGTCAGCAAACTGGAATGTTGATGGACAAGTTTAACCAGGAAATGACTAACACTGCTGATGCTTTTAGCAGGTCTGATCTAAACATTACCAACTGGGGTAAACGAGATGATAAAGACCAAGGTGCTCAAACAGCAGTAGGTAAGTATTCAACTTCTGCTCAAGCTAAAGGTAAATCAGGCAAAAGTGGGGCCAAAGGTTCTCAGCTAGAAACTAGAGAAAGCAGAAAAATAAAAGGTAAAGGGAAACTTTACGTAAAATAACTATGGAAGATTTATTAAAATTGCATCAACCTTGGGACTGCGAAAGATTCCCAAAATCTAAAACCATTTGCTATGGTGGTGGTGGTGGTGGCGGGGGCGACCCTGTAAAAAAAGTTACTAACGCAGTGAGTAGTGTCACACCTACTGTAAAAGTAGAAACACCTAAAGTACCTAGTGTCACTGACATTAAACAAGGTGTCTCCAGTACAATTGAGTCTGCCAAATCTGACGTAGCTAAGTCAGACATTGGTAGAGGAGTATCGAGCACAATAGAATCCGTTAAGTCTGACGTAGCACGTTCTGACTTAGGGTCTGGTGCTATGGAAGAAGCAGTAAAAAGAAGTGACCTTGGTATCATTAGTAACCAAGCTAAAGATGTACTTAATGCTCCTGGTGCCTACATTGGTAAGAAAGCCGAAGAGTTCAAGCAGTACGCTAAAGGTCAGATATTTGGTGGAGACAAAGGTGGAGGAGACAGTGGTTCATCAGCCGCTTCTACTTCTGGTCAAGGACCAGGACAATTTGCAACCATTGGTGCAGGTAGTCAGGAAGGGATGAAAGGTACTGGTACTATGAGGTCAGGCAGACAACGTGCTAAACAAAACAAACGTGCTCTTAGAATAGCTTCAAGATAATATGGAATATAGTAATGAGTCAACCATTGCTAGTATGTATCAAAACTGCTATGGTGAGCGTGAAACATACCTAACTAGAGCAAGGGAATGTTCTGATTTGACAATCCCTATGCTTATTAGGGACGAAGGTAGCACTTATTCTACAGACTACCCTACACCATATCAGTCAGTCGGTGCTCGTGGTGTCAACCACTTAGCATCCAAACTACTACTAACCCTGCTTCCTCCAAACTCACCTTTCTTTAGACTAACTATTGATGACTTTGATATAGAGAATCTAGTTGGTCCAGAACAAAGGGGACCAGTGGAAGAGGGTTTAGCAAAGATCGAACGGGCCACTCTTCAGATGATTGAAGGCGAAGCCTATCGTGTACCTGTGTTTGAAGCACTTAAACACTTGATTGTCACAGGTAATGTCTTACTATATGTCCCAGATGAGGGACAAATGCGTGTGTTCCATTTGGATCGTTATGTTGTCAAGCGTGATCCTATGGGCAACGTGTTATATATGATTACAAAAGAATCTCTGAATGCTAAGACTTTAACAGAGGAAGCACGTAAGACTCTTGGTCTACCTGAACCCTCTGAAGATGCACCAGAGACACCCCACAAACCATACGACCTTTACACCTACATTTGTGACAAAGGTAAACACTGGCACATACATCAGGAAATACAGAATGTACCAATACCAGACAGTTATGGTAAATACCCCAAAGATAAGAACCCATTTATACCACTTAGGTTCAGTCGAGTTGACGGAGAATCTTATGGCCGTGGTCTCGTGGAGGAGTATTTGGGAGATTTACGCTCCCTTGAAGCTCTTACACAAGCAATTGTAGAAGGGTCAGCGGCTGCATCAAAGGTATTGTTTATGGTTCGGCCCAATGGAACCACAAGAATCAATACGTTAGCTAAGTCACCAAGTGGTGCTATTGT
>Ga0099849_1000622_pt1 | contig 16294 bp, 23 predicted proteins | sample CB_VirMetaG_4_FD_78177 | JGI IMG/M metagenome (GOLD analysis project Ga0099849, IMG submission 78177) | Freshwater to marine saline gradient viral communities from Chesapeake Bay - CB_1508_1M Viral MetaG | ecosystem: Environmental > Aquatic > Marine > Coastal | place: USA: Chesapeake Bay... | reverse complement strand
GGACAGTTCCCCAACTGTCCTCTTGACTATCAAGTCAAAAACCCTTATACTTCTAAGGTCAACAACAAAGACAATGACAATCACTTCTAAGTTCAAAAAAGACGTACAGACCCTTCGTGGTGCTGCAAATGGTGATTTCTTCCTTGATGTAAAGAATCCGAAGCTTTACAAAAAAGTTCGTCGTTTTTATGAGAACGAGGGTGTTGTTTTTTCTGGTGATCCTATGGATGATTATGACATTCTGATGGAGTACGTTGCCAATGATCTTGAACTTGAAGTTTCTCAATGAAAATCATTCATGAGAGATTTCCATATCGTTATGTCGAATGTGGAACTCTAGATAATGGGTTCCCCGATTATCGAATTCAAAAAGCCGATAGTTGGTCCAAACGTTATAGTGACATGTATCTTTTAGATAATCAGATGCAACTTCTGATTGCTATGGAAGACTTTGAGTACACTAAATGGCTTGATCCAGATCGTGTTCCTTGTTATGTGAGGGACAATGAAGACACGGATGGTCTATAACAGCACTGGTCGGTGAAGGTTCCCCTTCAATCCCGAGTCTTGGAATGACTTAAATCTTACCCTGGTGGAGTCATAATGACCCCTTAAAATAAATAACTCATAGTTTTTATTTTATCAAAATGGCTACGAGAAAGAGAACGACTTCTGAAACTGGTGCATATATGTCTCAGTATGATCAAGAGGTTGAAAAGAGATTAGAATCCATTGAAGCAAAACTACAAGAGTTTGCTGATCAAAAAAATGTAGAGGTAAGTCAATCTCCTTCTTCAGATGTTGAAGGTAGAATTGCTGGTATTGAGTCTAAGTTAGAAACTTTGATTTCTGTTCTTAAAAAGACACCATCTCTCAACATCGAAAAACTTTCTAATCATTCTCTCTAGGTTTCTTGCTTCCATCAAGAGCAAGTGGTGCGGATGGGGTTTTATACTACCGCCTGGGACTTAGTTATTACCCAGTTAAACAAATAACTTGGCGTGCATGGAAACCTAAAAGAGGTCTTGACAACGGCCTCTTTTTTTATTACAATACATACTAGGTAAACACTGAATTTTTTATGGCTCAATATACTAAGAAGGCACTTGTTCTTGGTGCTGGTGGATTCATTGGTAGTCATATGGTCAAGAGACTGCGTTCTGAAGGATACTGGGTTCGTGGTGTAGACCTGAAACGTCCTGAGTATTCTGAAACTGAAGCAAACGAGTTTGTTCTTGGCGATCTTCGTGACACCAATTTTGTGCGACGAGTCCTTGAGTACAAAGGTGATCGTGGTAACTTCTATCATTCTGTACCTTATCGTTACATCCAACCCTTTGATGAGATTTATCAGTTCGCTGCTGATATGGGTGGTGCAGGTTTCGTTTTCACTGGAGAAAACGATGCAGATATCATGCACAACTCCGCAACCATTAATCTGAACGTCTTGGAAAATCAACGTCAGATGAATGAGAGGGTTGGTAAGAATACTACTAAGATCTTCTATTCTGGATCCGCCTGCATGTATCCAGAACATAATCAACTTGACCCAGAAAATCCCGATTGTCGTGAAGAATCTGCATACCCCGCTAACCCAGATAGTGAATATGGATGGGAAAAACTCTTCTCTGAAAGACTCTATTTTGCTTACTCTCGCAACTACGATATCCCTGTACGTGTTGCTCGCTATCATAATATCTTTGGCCCTGAAGGAACCTGGGACGGTGGACGTGAAAAAGCACCAGCTGCAATCTGTCGAAAAGTTGCACTCCTCCCAGAAGTAGGTGGATCTATTGAGGTGTGGGGAGATGGACTCCAGACTCGTTCCTTCTTGTATATTGATGAATGTATCGAAGCAACTCGTCGTCTGATGGATTCTAATTTCATTGGACCAGTGAACATTGGTTCTGAAGAGATGGTTACTATCAACCAACTCGTCGAAACTGCTGCTAAAGTATCTGGTAAAGTTGTACAGAAACAATATAAACTGGATGCTCCTCAGGGTGTTCGTGGACGTAACTCCAACAACGATGTTATTCGTAAAGAACTTGATTGGGATTATTCTCAGAGTCTGGAGGAAGGTATTCGTAAGACTTACGAGTGGATCAATTCTCAGATTGATGGTAACTATACTGCCTTCTATCATCCTGTTTGAATATGAAAGAGTTTAAATTACTGTGTGATAGTTTTACACACTTGACCAATGGAAACAAAGGTTATACGACTCACGCAAAGGAGTCGAAGTATATTCGATGGATTCATGAAGGTCATAAGGCACAACAACAAACCTTCAACAAACTAGAAGAGGGTGATGAAACCTTCTATGTTGATAAGTTCATTCCTGCCGCATTTCAAGATACCAAGAGTTCCAAAAAATATGGAATGGTTCTTGAGTGTGGTTGGATGAATCAAAACATTATTGATGATATCAAGAACAATCTTGATAAGTACATGAATACGTTCGACATGATCTTCACTTGGAGTGAGGAACTTGTCTCTCTTCATGAAAATATCAAGTGGATTCCTGGTTCTGGTTCGTGGATTAAAGAACCTCAGATTTATCCTAAGGATAAACTTGTTTCTATCATTTGTTCTAACAACTCATTCCTTCCTGGTCATCAAGCAAGACTGGCAATGGTTGAACAACTTAAACCATATGCTCCTCTGTTTGGTAGGGGATTTAATGAGGTGGAGTTTAAAGAAGAAGCACTTGCTGATTACATGTTCTCTGTTGCCATTGAGAATATGGATAACTGGTTCACTGAAAAACTTCTAGATTGTTTCTTGTGTGGGACAGTTCCTATTTTCTATGGAACTCCTAATATTGGTAAGTGGTTCAACATGGATGGTATCATTCTTCTTGAAGATGATTTTGATATCGAAGAACTCACCGAAGAAATGTATCATGAACGTAAGGATGCCATTGAAGATAACTTCAATAGAGCATTGAAGATGGAAGTAGTTGAAGATTTTATCTGGGAGAATTACTTTGAGTAAGATTTGTCTTGTTCATCACCCAATTGGATTGGGTGATATTTTTTTCTTACAGACTGTTGCTAGAAAGTATATTGCAATGGGATATCAAGTTATTTGGCCATTGAGACCAAAGGAACTTGCTTATATTCCAAAGTATATTCCTGACATTAACTTCTGTTCTGTCAATGATAACTTTCCTGGTAAACAAGAATACTGGGGTAAAGAAGCAATTGTAATTACTCCTAGTTTTGTTTATATCGGTGTCAAAGAAACTCACTTCTGGGGATTTGGATGTGAGGATATTATGAAGTCCAAGTATGAAGCACTGAACATGCATTGGTCTCAGTGGCATGATGGATTTATTTTCAATAGAGACACTGAGAAAGAAAACGAACTTTATTACAATGTGTTGGGTCTGAAGGATGACTCTAAGTATGTCCTGAAGAACGATATGTGTAGTGTTGACATTCGAAGAACTAAGGCACTTGATAATCTATCATTCGATCTTCCTGTGGTTGATTTGAAAGTTGTTGAAGGATTTACCGTATTCGATTGGTGTAAAGTGTTTGAGAACGCTACTGAAATTCATACGGTTCATACTGGTGTTTGTTATATTCTTGATAGACTTCCTTTGAAGTGTGAGAAGTATTTCATGTATCAGGGTCTGCAAGTCACGAACGTTCAATACATTCCATTCAAGAAGAATCCTACCTGGGTGGAAAATCCTGGTGGAGTGAGTTATTGATGGAGAGTCTATCTGTAAAACAACAGGGTGGTCTTGGTGATATCTTTTTCATCCAGAAACTTTGTAAGGTATTTTCTCAACAATATGATGTGTATCACTATGTCACTTCTTCCATGTGGAATGCAGGTTGTGATCAACTAGAAACACCTGTTAGTTGTGGTCCAAGTATCAGTATTCCATCTAACTCTCTTGTTTACGATTGTTCTGCACAGGCAAATGGTAGACCACAATCTGAGGTTATGACATCAAAGTATGATGGAGCAGGAGTGTCATGGGATGACTGGAGAGACTATTTTAGGTATAAGAGAGATCACGATAGAGAAAATACCTTAAGAGATAGATTAGTCAAGGATGGAGAACCTTTCATTCTTGCGAATAGGTCATATAGTTTTAACAAAGTCCACAAAGGGGTAGACTTAACAATCCCTAAAGATTATGATGGTAAAGTGATATGGATGGACTTAGGTGTGACACAAAAAATATTTGATTGGTGTTGGATGATTGAAAACGCTGAACAAATACACATTGTAGAAACCTCCATAAATTATATTATAGATACATTGGACTTGAAGGCAGAGACCTTAGTATGTCATCCAAGACATTTTAAAAACACAGAACGATGTATCGGACATTTGTTCAATGCACCGTGGCAGTGGGTTCAATATGAAGAAGAATTTTGGAAAACACTAGTATCATGATTGAAACTATTAAGTATAAGGGTATAGAGTATCCTTCTTTTCAAGCACTTGGACATGCATCACAATTTGCAATTCCTTATGCCAAACATGTTTGTGTTGGTAAGGGATATGATATTGGGTGTATGAAAAAGGAATGGGCATTTCCTGGAGCAACTCCTATTGATCTTGATTTTGATGATCCATATCATGCAATGAATCTTCCTGAAGGAGAAGTCGATTATATCTTTTCAAGTCATTGTCTTGAGCATCTTGATAGTTGGGTTGATGCTATGGATTATTGGTATGATAAGTTGAGAAGAGGTGGAGTATTGTTTCTCTATCTTCCTGACTTTAGTCAAATCTACTGGAGACCATGGAACAATCGAAAACATAAACATGTTATGAACAAGGATCATATCTACAACTACATGTTAGAAAAGGGATATACACAAATTTTTACAAGTGAAATAGATCTTAATAATTCCTTTATGATTATGGGAGAAAAAGAATGAGTTTCCAAGTAAAGCAACACCTACAGGGTAGTGATATTAAGAGGGTGATTCATATCGGTGCAGATAGGGGTGGAGAACTTCCTCTGTATCATGCAATGGGTGTCGAGGAGATTGTGTGGGTTGAAGCTAATCCAGATGTTTATGGTGAACTTCTAATCAATTTGGAACGAATGAATCTTCCTGTTAAAAGTAAGACATATAATCAACTCATTTCAGATACTGACGATGTAGATACTGAATTCAACATCATCTACGGACATGACGCAGGTCCAATGGTTGGCAATAAGGGTATGTCATCTATTCTTAAACCAAGACATTCCTGGTGGGGTTCTGAGTGTCTGAGAGGGACAATCAAACTAAAGTCTTTGACTGTCGATACTTTCCTTGAGAGAAATGATTTGGGATATGAATTTGATCTTTTGAATATGGATACTCAAGGAGCTGAGTTGATGATCTCAAGAGGTGCAACTAAACTCTTGGAACATGTCAAGTTTATCAATTCAGAAGTTACTTTTAAAAATCCTCAATATCAAAACAATCCTTTATTTGATGAACTCTATTCCTACTTCAAAGAGTTTGGTTTTGTTCATGTTGACACAGAGTTGTCTGGTGAAGGAACATGGGGTGATGCATTATTTGTAAAGGAGTGATATGGATTACGCAGTAACTGGAATTTATAGAAGTGGAACCACACTCTGTTACAACATTCTTTTTAAACTTCTGAAAGAGAGTACAAATCAATCAGTCAATGAGACACCAACAGGCGTGAGAATTGGTAATGTAAATGTTCACAAATATCACGAACAATGTGTTGACCTTGATCTAAACAAATACAAATCCATTTATGCTTATCGTGATGTTTTAGATTGTTTATCTTCTTTCATTATCAGACAAAAGTCTACCTTTGAAGACTTTGAAATTCTGGGAAGAAACTCGATTCAATTCATTAAGTGGATGATTGATATTGATGAAAGAATGCAACAACGAAGTGGATACGCAGAACTTTGTTATGAACAGTGTGTTGATAATGTAGAAGAATTGGTTGATAATATAGCTTCATATTATGGGATAAATATTCCAGAGTCATTTGACAAGTCTCAGTTCAGAATTGAGAACGTCAAAAAAATCACAGATTCTAGAGAACAAGTATCTCGGATTGATAACTATCATCCAAGACATGTTCACAACGGTGAGATTGGAAGATGGAAAACATTCTTCACCGAATCTCAAAAAGAAATCATTTTCAATGAGACAAAGTATCTTGATTGGAAATATAATAGGTATAAGGACTATTTGATGTGAGGTTAACATGAAAAAACTTTGTCTTGTAGAACAGGGTAAGTATGTAAATCATGATATCACTCTAGGTAAAAAGAAAACCTGGGAGACAGATGATTGTGATTACATCAGATATAATTGGTTCACAGATGATGATCCTAATGCTACTTACACTCCAAAGGACGTTGGTGGTGAACGTCTGAGATGGAGTGAGGGTAGAGATTTTCTTTTCTCAAAAGTCGTTGATAAGTACGACTACATTCTCTACACAGATGAAGATACAGTCATCAAACATGTAGATAATAGAGATCCACATGACGAACTGATTTCATTTTTGAAAGAATGGAATCCACTTGCTCTAAACATTCACACTAGTAATATTTGGTGTCATGATGAAAGAGTTATTAAGAGAATACAAACTGGAAGACCTTGTTTGATTAGAAAACATGATGCATGTAACTCTGTTCTAAGAAATGATATTGCAAGATTACTTCATCCAATTAAGTATCACGGTTCTGATTCTGTAACCCACTATCAACAGTATCTCTGTCATACTATTGGTAAAGAATATTATATGTCTCCTCCTAATCTGTTCTCCGTAAACTGTATCGAAGAACAACACTATCATGTAGACGATAGGAATATTGTTTGGCAACAAGAAATCTTGAAAAAGTTTGGTGATACGTTGGTGGATTCTACATCTTGGAATGAATACATTACAAATAGAAGTGTAACTACGGATGAATTATCTTCTATAGAACCAAAGAAAAATGCACCTGAAGTTACTGAAGAAGAGTTTAATAAGTTATTTAAACTTTGACATTTGAGAACTTAAGATCTATACTACAGAAAAACAAAATCATGGCAATCACAAAGATCAATAGACAAGTTGAAAAACTGAAAGAAATCACAGGATCATCAGAAAAAACTGGATGGGTTAAAGAAAATGTTGCCCACTTTCTGAATGGTTTTGTTCGTTATGCTGATGTGAACTTGGTAGTGAACATTGGTCATCTCTGGGGTAAAAGTGCTCTGGTATTTTGTGATGCCATGTTCAATGAAAGAGACTATGAGAATAACTGGGATCCTGGAGATGAACCATTCTCAGAACATTCTAGAAGGTCAACTAACTTTGATGAAATTAGAGAAGTTCACTCTGTAGATCCTTTGATTCAAGGTCCTGGACATAAACCTCTTAATGCACATCCTGAAGGAACTGACTACATCAAAAAGAACTATCCTGATTTCACTTTTCATAACATGAAGAGTGATCTGTTCTTCAAACAATTTGATTTTTCTCCTTATCAAAGAAAGTTTATCTTCATTGATGGTGATCATAGTTATGAAGGTGCATTAAGAGATTGTCAAAATGCTGTGAAGTTTGGATTTGATTTCATTATAATTGATGATACATCCTACATTCCTCATATTGAAAAGGCTGCTAGAGATTCGAATAACGGAAATTACCGTATTATTAGTTTGCCTATGTGGAACGGTCTTGTACTAATGGTTAAGAACTAATGGCAAAGAAATTTATTGTAACCACCACAATTAATAGTCCTACCGAAGCAACTAGAAGATTTGCTGAAATGAAGGGATGGACACTCGTTGTTGTTGGTGATAAGAAAACCCCACATCTTGAGTATAAGGCTCTTGATTGTGTATATCTGTCACCAGATATGCAAGAACATATTTCTAAAGAACTTTCTGATTCAATTGGTTGGAATAGTATTCAAAGAAGGAATATGGGATTCCTTTTCGCGTATCAACAAGGTGCAGATATTGTTGCAACGGTTGATGATGACAACATCCCATACAGTGATTGGGGTTTAGATTGTTATGTTGGGATTGAAACTGAATGTGATCTTTGGGAACCAGAAGAAGAATATTTTGATCCTCTCTCAGTAACTAATACACCAGAGATCTGGCATAGAGGATATCCTATCGAACTTCTTCAGAAGAGAAATAGAGTTGAATATAAAGGAAAGATAAAAAGGAAAGCATTGATTCAGGCTGATTTGTGGGATGGTGATCCTGACATTGATGCAATGGCTAGACTTACACAAAAACCTATCGTTAAGTATAATGTAAGAGATCCTTTCTGTTCCAATAAAATCTCACCATTTAACAGTCAGAATACTTTCCTCGCAAGAGAAGTTATTCCTTACTATACTGTTCTTCCTCATGTGGGTAGAATGGATGACATTTGGGGTGGATATATTCTTCAACACTTCTTCCCAAACAAACTGATTTACAACAGAGCATCTGTCTATCAAGATAGAAACGTACAGGATCTGATTACTAATCTTGAAAAGGAAGTAATTGGGTATAGGTATACTTATAGTCTTCTCCAAAATCTGGAGAATTATAAGAAGTTCTTCCCAGATGAAACTTACCATTTCTTTGAAACTTATCGGAGTCAGTTCAAATGATTATTCTGACAGGATATAGTGGCTTCATTGGTAGAAACTTTCTTGATAGTCTTGATAAAGAAGATATCTATCGAGTAGAGGTAAATGGAGCATTTGATTTTCTGGAGGAATATAATGATTGGGATAAGGTAAAACTTATCATTCATATGGGAGCTTGTTCTTCAACAACTGAAAAAGATTTGAATAAAATCCACAAGTACAATGTGGATTTTACGATGAGACTTTTTGAAAAAGCTATAGAACATGGTATACCAGTAAAGTATGCTTCATCTGCTTCTGTTTATGGAAACACTGTGGGTCGAATGAATCCACTAAACTATTACGCAATTTCTAAACTTCAGATTGATTATTGGGTTCAAGATAATATTGATAGATTTTCTAAGATTCAAGGATATAGATTCTTCAATGTCTATGGTAAGTATGAAGAAAATAAAATCAAAGTTAATCAATCAAGTCCTGTAACTAAATTCATTAATGATATTCAAAAGAACGGAGTGATTAAACTCTTCGAAGACTCTGACAATATGATTAGAGACTTTGTGGATGTTTCGGATGTAGTTAATATTGTATTAAATAAAGATCTTCCAAGTGGAATCTATGATATTGGAACTGGTTATCCAATGTCTTTCCAAGAAGTTGCTGACTTGGTTGTGAAAAAGTATGGTGGTACTATTGAGTACATTCCATTTCCAGATCACCTCAAGGACAAATATCAATATTACACTTGTGCCGATGTTGACTATCTTGGTGATTATAAATTCAAGGGTGTAAATGAATTCGTCTGAACGAACAATGAAACACGTATTTGTTAACGGTACATTTGATATTCTTCATCATGGACATTTAGAACTTTTGAAATTTGCCAAGTCAAAAGGTGAATGGTTAATTGTTGCTATTGATTCTGATCGAAGAGTTAAAGAAAAGAAAGGTTCTCTTAGACCAATCAATAGTGAAAATGAAAGAAGAGAAATGTTACTCGCTCTAACTGTAGTGGATGATGTTTTTATCTTTGATAGTGACGAAGAGTTAACAGACTTGATTCGAATTACTTTTCCTGATACAATGATCGTTGGATCTGATTGGAAAGATAAACCAGTTATAGGATCTCAATATGCTCAAAAATTAATCTTCTTTGATAGGATCGATGGATACTCAACAACAAAAATCATTGAACGTACTTCTGATAGGAGAGACCTGTCAGGATGAATTTCATTATGGTGAATGTAAACGGTTGAGTCCTGAAGCTCCTGTTCCTGTATTGGATTTTGAATACGGTGCAGTTTGTCCTGGTATGGCTGCAAACGTTCGTGAGAATCTTGATTCTTTTGGTTGTAAAATAAATTTCATCACCAATGATCAAGAAGATCTACAAAAGATTAGATACATTGACAAAAGATCTGGTCATCAACTATTGAGAGTTGATCATGGTATTGCTGTAAAAAATCCTTTAACTATGATGGATTATCTGGTTTGGGGACAAGCTGGAACCAGAATACCTGATGATCTTAATGAATATGATGCTCTTATCATCTCAGATTATGATAAGGGCTTTTTACCTTATCAACTTGCAAAATCTATTTGTCAAGATTTTGAGGGTAAGATCTTCGTTGATTCTAAGAAGAAAGATCTTTCTTGTTTTGAGAATGCGATCATCAAGATCAATGAATTTGAAGACGAGGATTTGTATGATCTTCCAGAAAAATACAAGTTGATTGTCACTATGGGAAGGAAAGGTGCAACATGGAATCGTAAACATTTTCCTGCACCACTTGTAAATGTTCATGATGTGACTGGTGCTGGAGATGTTTTCCTAACTACATTGGCAGTATGTCATACTCGTGGTGATACACTTGAAGAGTCTATTGAGAAGGCTGTAAAGATGGCGTCAATATCTGTCCAACATTCTGGTACATATAAAATTTCACAGGAGAATATTGATGAGGTATGTGGTTGATATCGATGGTACTATTTGTGTACCTGGTTCTACTAATGAAACTAGATACACTGAAGCAGTTCCAATTCAAGCTAGGATTGACAAAATAAATAAGTTATACGATGAAGGTCACTACGTCGTATACCTAACTGCAAGAGGAATGGGTAGATTTAAAAACTCAAGAATGTTATCATACAATGAGTTTTATGATTTTACCTACGATCAGTTGAAAAGTTGGAATTGCAAATTTCACGAACTTCACTTAGGAAAACCCTCTGGTGACTTTTATATTGACGACAAGGGTGTAAACTCAGATGATTTCTTCCAGATCTAAAGCAGAAGATCCAATTAAGTTTGTCCCAAAAGGTTGGGGATACGAAAAATGGATTGTAAATTGTGAAGACTATTGTGGTAAGATTCTTTTTATCACAAAGGGAAAGAAATGTTCATGGCATCATCACAACAAAAAAGATGAAGTCTTCTATGTTCAAAGTGGTAAAATAAAAATCTTATACGGTTGGACTGATAGTCTTGAAATGGCTACAGTCGGAACTCTGGAGAGAGGAGATAAGTTTCATGTTCCCACGGGTATGAGACATCAAATGATTGCTCTAGAAGATACTGAATTATTTGAATTTAGTACTGAACACTTTGATGAAGACAGTATTAGAATTGAAAAAGGAGACTAATGAAGATTACAGTATTGGGATCTAGTGGGCAGATTGGTGCCTACTTAACTACATATTTCCGAGAAAAAGGTCATTATGTGTATGAGTTCGATAAGAACAACAATCCACATGAAGATCTGACTTTAATTCCTAATCCACTACTTGAAGAAAGAATCAAAGAATCTGATTTTGTTTTCTTTCTTGCGTTTGATGTTGGTGGATCTAGGTATCTTAAAAAGTATCAACACACATTCAACTTTGTAGATAACAATACAAGGATGATGGCAAATGTGTTTGGTCTTCTTGAGAAATATAATAAAAGATTTGTGTTTGCTTCATCTCAGATGAGTAACATGAGTCACTCTCCTTATGGTGTTCTAAAACGAGTTGGTGAACTTTATACTCAGACATTGAAGGGACTTACAGTTAAGTTCTGGAATGTCTATGGTATTGAGAAAGATCACGAAAAGTCTCACGTAATCACTGACTTCATCCGTAAGGGGTTTGAAGAAGGTGAGTTTGAGATGTTGACTGATGGTACAGAAGAACGTCAGTTCCTGTACGCTGAGGACTGTTGTGAGGCCTTAGAGACAATCATGGAGTCATATACTGACTTTAAACCAGAAGATCCATTACACGTTACTTCATTCAATCAATCAAGTATCAAAGAAGTTGCAGAGATTATTCAAGGTCAGTTCAACTTAATTGGTCGCTATGATGTTAAGATTAAACCAGGTCTTGCTAAGGATAGTGTCCAGTTAGACAAGAGGAATGAAGCCAATACATACATTACAGGTTGGTGGATGCCAAAGACCAATCTTCAAGATGGAATCGCTAAAGTGTTCAGTGAGATGAAAAAGAATTATGACGATATCGTACAATAGACTCGGTTCCAATGGAAGACATGGAAACCAGATGTTTCAATACGCTGGTTTCCGTGGTATTGCAGCAAACAGGGGATTCGATTGGTTGATTCCACCTGAGAATGCAAATTCAACATGTAATTACAGTCTCTTTGAATGCTTCAAGATGGGAAGTGTCAAAGAAGAAAACTTCGGATATGGAAATGGAAGAACTGTAGATAAGGGTATCTTTCATTTTGATCGTGATCTGTATAACAAGTGTCCTGACAACGTAAATATCAATTACTATCTTCAATCAGAAAAGTACTTCAAAGACATTGAAGATATTATTAGAGAAGACTATACGTTCAAAGATGATATTGTAGAGTCTTGTAGTGAGATCATGGATGGTGTTGGTGATGCAATCTTTCTTCATGTAAGACGTGGAGATTATGTAGCAACTCCCGAGTATCATCCTTGTCAACCCATTGAGTACTATAAAAAAGCTCTGGAAAGATTTGATTCTGATATTCCAGTTCTTATCTTCTCTGATGATCTTGAGTGGGTAAGACAACAGGAGTTGTTCAAAGATGATAGATTTTTACTTTCAGAAAATCATATCAAGTATCCTAATAGAGTTAAACTTGGAGATGGTTCTATTCAACAATCATTGATTCCTTATTGGGATCTTTGTTTGATGAGTATGTGTAAGGGTGGTATAATTGCAAATAGTAGTATGAGTTGGTGGGGTGCCTGGTTACAAAATGGTGCAGGTAAAATTATCGCACCGAAGATGTGGTTTGGACCTGCATATTCACACTATATTATGACTGATCTATTGCCTGATACTTGGGAGAAAATTTAATGCTTACATTCAACAAACTGGGAAAATCTGGAAGACTGGGAAATCAGATGTTCCAGTATGCTGCTCTTCGCGGTATTGCTGCGTATAGAGGATATGATTGGGCAGTTCCACCTCCAGGCACATCAGGTGTAGATGAGTATGGTTGTGAAAACAACTACTGTATGTTTGAGACATTCAAACTGGAATCAGCAACACCAGAACATCATGGGTTCAATACAAATGGTCGTTGGGCAGTATGGAAAGAGTTTCATTTCAATGAAGAACTCTTCAGAGAATGTCCAGACGATGTAAATCTTGATGGGTATTTTCAGACTGAAAGATACTTTGAGAACATCAGAGACGAAATCAGAAAAGACTTTACATTCCATGATTCTATCTTACAACCTTGTAAGGAGATGATTGATAGTCTCGGTGATGGTAGAAAGATCTTCTTACACATTCGTAGAGGAGATCCCAAACTCCCCTGGGCATATGTGAATTTACAGAACGCTCATCCAGTACAAACTTGGGATTACTATGAAAGAGCATTGAAACACTTCCCTGATGATATTCCAGTGATTGTTTTCTCTGATGTAATTGAGTGGTGTAAAGAACAAGAGTTCTTTAGTGATGATAGATTCATTATGTCCGAAACAACTGATGAACTTTCTGATGGTCAAAGAGTTCCTTGGACTGATCTGTGTCTGATGTCACTGTGTACTGATGCTATTATTGCAAACTCCTCTTTCTCTTGGTGGGGTGCATGGTTAATCAACAATCCTGATAAGACGGTTGTTGCACCTAAGAAATGGTTTGGTCCTCAATTTGATCACTATCATATGGATGATCTACTACCAGAGGGATGGATTGCAGAATGAAAAACTTAACATATATTCTTCCCACAAGGATTGAATCTGAGGACAGACTGAAGAACATCATCACTTCAGTCACATACCTTTTATCTAACTTTCCAGAATCTAAAGTAATTGTAAAGGAAGTAAGTGAAAAGGATACATTTAAGTTTCGGGCACTACCTGTAATTAAAAAGTATGTTTCCGTAGATAATCTCAAGTACATCTATGAAGAAAGTAGTGATCCTCTTTTTCATAAGACAAGAATTCTCAATGATCTGATTATTGAAGCAGACACTGAAGTTGTTTGTAGTCATGATGTGGATGTAGTTTATCCAACCACTAGTCATGTCAATGCATATAATCTCATCATCAATGGACAGGCTGATGTAGTCTATCCTTATGGTTGTGGTGTGTATCAATATCAAGTTGATTATCCCATCGAGGTATTCCAATCTTTCTTGGAAAGAAAATTTGATATGAGTGTGATTCAACCTAGATGTAGAACAGAATCATCTACTATTGGGTGGACACAGTTCTACAACAAAAAGAAATGTATTCAGGGTGGTATGTGGAATGAAAATTTCCTATCCTGGGGTGCCGAAGATTGTGAATTCTACTTTAGATTCAACATGCTTGGATATAGAGTAGCAAGAATCAATGATTGGATCTGGCATTTTGAACACGGTAGAACACATAATTCTCATTATCACAATCCAAAGTTTATGGACAACCATAATCTTTGGCAATGGTTGAAGAATCAGAATCGAGATACTATTGTAAACTACATGAATGAACAAGACTATTTGGTAAGGAGGGTGAAAGATGCTGGCTTTTAATCACATGGGACAACTGGGTAGACTAGGTAACCAGATGTTCCAGTATGCTTCTCTAAGAGGTATTGCAGCTGCAAGAGGATATGACTTTGGTATTCCTCCATCAAACTTTGAAGATGAATGGAAGTCTCATCAATTGTTTGAAGTATTTGATCTCCCTCATTTACCAAAAAAGAATATTAGATATCTTGATGGTGGTTGTGCACCAGTAGTACAAGAAAGAGATTTTACTTTTGATGAGGCATTACTCAATCAATGTCCCAATGAAGTTTCATTGTTTGGATTCTTTCAATCAGAAAAATGGTTCAAACATATTGAAGGTAGTATCAGAGAAGACTTCACATTCAAGGATCATATTTTGAATCCTTGTAAGGAAATGATAGGTGATAATAAATTTTTATCAGTTCATATCAGAAGAACAGATTACTTGACAAATAGTGCAAATCATTATAATCTTACTTTGGACTATTACGAAGAGGCACTATCCCATTTTAAAGATTGGGACGTAGTTATCTTTTCTGATGATCCTGAATGGTGTAAAAAACAAAAACTTTTCTCCCATGACCGATTCCTTATTTCCGAATCTGGAGACAACAAAGTAGACTTGTGTCTTATGACTCTTTGTAAGGGACATATTATTGCGAACTCTTCTTTCTCTTGGTGGGGTGCATGGTTGGCTAACAGTGAGAAAGTTATTGCACCATCAAAGTGGTTTGGACCAAATAATGAACACAAAGACACATCAGACCTTATTCCAAACAGATGGCAAATAATCTAGTAGACAGAAACAAATCAGCATACAAGTTGAAAGGAATTGGTCCTATCTATTGTATCAACCTTGATGGTCAACCAGAAAGGTGGGAGTACATGGAAAACCAATTCAAGTACTGGGAGATTGAGAATTACACTAGGGTCTCTGCCTACGATGGAAGGGAAGATGATCTGAGTGATATTTTGAAAGGAAGATATCCCGACATGTGTACTTCAGGTGAAGTTGGTTGTACTACTTCTCACCTGAAGGCAATCAAACAATTCTATGATAGTGGTGAACCTTTTGCTATTATCATGGAAGATGATTGTAATCTTGATCTGGTGAAATTCTGGAACTTTACATGGAAAGACTTCTATAGTAAGATTCCTTATGACTGGGATATCTGTCAGATTGCAGTGATCTGTACTGGTGATATTCATGTCAAAATCCACAAGAGATTTATTAATGATTTCTCTACTGCTTGTTACCTTATTACAAGACACCACGCAGAAAAACTGATTCGTCTTCACTGTAGAGGTGACAAGTATAAGCTGGATAATGGTGTAAGGCCAAGACCAGTTGCAGATGATCTCATCTACAACTCTGGCAACTCTTATGCCATTCCTCTTTTGTTATACAAAATTGAACTTGGTTCAAGTATTCATCCGATTCATATTGATGTGTTTCACAAAAACAATTATGAAGCACAATTTAATTTCTGGTCACAGACTGGAGCACAAATGAGTATCGATGAATTGATGGACTTTGATCCTTATCTCGGTAGGGTTTCAAATCCATCAGGTGGTAATAACCCACCACAAGACAATTGACATGGTTTAATAATTGTGTTATAAATATATCAACGTGACTGAATGTTACGTTTTACAACAAACGAAAGCCTCAACTACTCGCAGACGTTTTGTTGACCTGACCACGGTAATGTGGTATT
>Ga0099849_1000621_pt1 | contig 16324 bp, 4 predicted proteins | sample CB_VirMetaG_4_FD_78177 | JGI IMG/M metagenome (GOLD analysis project Ga0099849, IMG submission 78177) | Freshwater to marine saline gradient viral communities from Chesapeake Bay - CB_1508_1M Viral MetaG | ecosystem: Environmental > Aquatic > Marine > Coastal | place: USA: Chesapeake Bay... | reverse complement strand
TATTATTTGATGGAGGTTTATTATGGCAATGATGAAAGGGGGTTCTTATAATCCCGGAAAACCGAAGAAGACTCGGCAAGGAAACTCGCAAAATACGCTTCTCTCGGCTTCTTCTCGTAATGGGAGAAAGAAAAAGTATCGTGGTCAGGGTAAATAGTAGAAGTTCTATAAAACTTCTTATATGTCTTGTTTAATTGCGAACTTACCTTCACAAGAAGTATGGGTTAGAAAAGAATATCTCACAGATCATCAAAGTGGTCATGGTGAATTTGTAAAGGGCGTTTGGGTGTCGATTAAATCGATACCTGGACGTGCTTTTTATTTTGAAACATATTTACCAGAATATGCTGCAATGTATGATAAGTTACCTATCAGTGCATTTGTATCCCGACCAGAAAAACCAGATCCTGATATGACATTACATAATTTACAGTTCTGGAATTGTATGGATTATGGTGTTGTAACCGTTCAAAAACAATTCATCGGTTCAATGAACTTTGAGTGCTACACCCGTGATTATGGGGCACAGAGAGGCACCTACGTGTGTACTGTGGACAATTACCATCAAGACCCAGATACAATTGATTATGCAACAAGTGAGAATCCATCAGAACATAAGTCACATAATCTAATTGAATTATATAATGGTCAGTTTGCATTATATCCAAATAATCGATTACGCATTTATGATAATAGTTTGACTCCATCAGAACCGAAAAAACCAGACTTTAAAGTTTCAACTCAGTATTATCAAGTTGAGAATGGTTATGATCTAATGGGTCTTGGAAATGAAGATGAATATTTCTGGAAAACTGCTAAAGAGAGGGAATAAATAAGATAGAATTATAATTTTTCATGCCTTTAGAGCGGGTAAATCAGGGTTTTAAAGATGTCAGTATGACTTTTCAGAGAAATCCTCTGACTGATGACCTGATCGTACTTAAAAATACGAATGCCATTGCTCGTTCAATTCGTAATATTGTTTTTACTATTCCTGGTGAGAAGTTTTTTAATCAAGATTTTGGTTCAAATATAACAAATTCTCTTTTTGAAACAATTGATGATCTTTCTGCGATTACAATTAGAGATGAAATACGTCAATCAATCAGATCTTATGAACCAAGAGTGAATTTAATCTCAGTGAATGTATATCCAGATTATGATAACAATGCTTTTGATGTCACTATCGTATATGAAATCATTGGAGCTGACGTTCCTGCACAAGAATTACAGTTTGTTTTGCAACCAACTAGGTAAAAATGCCATTAGTAAACTTTTCTAACCTAGATTTTAATCAGGTTAAACAATCTCTGAGAGATTATTTACAAGCGAACTCGAATTTTACTGATTATGACTTTGAAGGATCTAATCTTTCGACGATTCTTGATGTATTGGCATACAATACCTACATTACTTCATATAATGCAAATATGGTTGCAAATGAAGTTTTCATTGATAGTGCTACATTAAGAGAAAATGTTGTATCTTTAGCAAAAAATATTGGATATTTACCTCGTTCAAGAAAATCAGCATCAGCAACTATAAGTTTTTTCATTGATACAACGAATGTAAATCCAACACCAGCGACAATCACTCTTAAAAAAGGTCCTGTTGCGGCAACATCCGTCAATTTTGGTGGGCAATCCTTAATTTTTTCAATTGTAGATGATATTACCGTTCCAGTTTTTAATGGAATTGCTTCATTTGATAATATTGTAGTCTATGAGGGAGTACTTTTAACTTCAAACTACACTTTTACGACAAGAAATCCGAATCAAAAATTTATTTTACCAAATTCTGGTGTTGATACTGATTTAATCTCAGTTAATGTCAAAAATAATCAACAGTCAACATCTAAAGTTAAGTATAGTTTACAACAAAATCTACTTGATATTGATTCAAATTCAAAAGTTTTTTATCTACAAGAGATTGAAGGGGAAAGATATGAGGTTTTCTTTGGTGATGGCGTATTTGGAAAGGCATTAGAAGAAGGAAATTTTATTACTATTGACTATATCACCTCAAATGGAGACACTGCAAATGGTGCAAGTCAATTTACATTCTCTGGAAAACTAAATTATGTAAAAAATGGAGTTGAATATACAGTAACTTCTGGAATTTCTCTGGTTACAACAATTTCTCCAGCAACAGGAGGAGAAAATATTGAATCTATTGACTCAATTCGTAAGTTTGCTCCACAAATTTACGCAACACAAAATAGAGCTGTGACTCCAAATGACTATGAAGTTCTAATACCAAATAAAATATATCCACAAACAGAATCTATTTCAGTTTTTGGTGGAGAGGAGTTAGTTCCACCTCAGTATGGAAAGGTTTTTATTAGTATTAAACCAAGAACAGGAGATTTTCTTTCTAATCTGGCAAAAGAAAATATTAAATTAAAACTTAAAAAGTATGCTGTTGCTGGAATTGTTCCAGAAATTCTTGACTTAAAATATTTGTATATCGAAGCAGATTCAAAAATTTATTATAATTCCAATCTTGCCCCATCATCAGCATTCGTTTCTTCTCTGGTTCAAAATAATGCAAATAAGTATTCCGAATCAACAGAAATGAATAAGTATGGTGCAAGATTTAAGTACAGTAAGTTTTTGAAGATTATTGACGATAGTCATGAGTCAATCACCTCAAATATTACAACAATCAATATGAGAAGAGATTTGAAAGTTGTATTGAATACTTTTGCAGAATATTCTATTGGATTTGGTAATGAGTTTTATGTTAAGTTCTTGGATGGTTACAATATCAAAACCTCTGCATTTAGAATTAGTGGTATTCAACAGGATGTTTATTTGTCCGATTTACCAAATACAAATAGAACAACAGGATCCCTATTTTTGTTCTCTCTTCCATCAGAAAACTCACAAAGCCCAACGATTGTTAGACGAAATGTTGGAACTGTTGATTATGTGAAAGGAATTGTAACATTGAATCCTATCAATGTTTTATCTGGAAAAATTAAAGATGGTCAGACAATTATTGAGATATCAACAACACCTAAATCAAATGATGTTATTGGATTACAGGACTTGTATTTGCAACTAGATATTAATAACAGTAATTTTGAAACTATCGTAGATGAGATTTCTTCTGGACTCGATCCCTCCGCATCAAACTACTTGGTGTCTTCAAGTTATCCAAATGGTAATTTGGTTCGTTCTGGAGGTCGTTCCAGTGTTCCAACAACAGGAGCATCAACAACTAATCAAACTATATCTAGTGTAACAACGACCACAGGTTCTGGTTCATCTGGTTCATCCTACTAAGATTGTAAAATAATAAAATGTCAGAAAAAAGAGTTCAATTCAATAACATCGTTCAAAGTCAACTTCCTGCTTATGTCAGAGATGATTTTCCTCTGATATCTGAATTTTTGAAGCAGTATTATATTGCACAAGAATATCAAGGTGCTCCTATTGATTTGATTCAAAATATTGATAGGTATGTTAAACTTGATGAAACGACAAATTTAACTTTTTCTGTAATCTTAGGTTCTAATGTTGATTTTGAAGATACGACGATAACCATTGATGCAACAAAATCTCCAACAGGAACGAACGGATTTCCAGATTCTTATGGTTTATTGAAAATTGACAATGAGGTTATTACATACACAGGAAAGACTGATTTTTCTTTTACTGGATGTATTAGAGGATTTAGTGGAATTACCTCGTATAAAAATGAAAATGATCCTGAGCAGTTAACATTTAGTTCAACAGAATCTGCAACTCATAGTTCTGGCGCAACTATAACAAACTTGAGTTCATTATTTCTTAAAGAATTTTTATTAAAAACTAAAAATCAACTTCTCCCTGGACTACAGGATAGGGAACTTGCTAGTCAAGTAAATCAAAATACATTTATTAAGTATGCAAAGGATTTTTACCTGAGCAAAGGAACTGATAGAGGATTTGAAGTATTATTCAAGGCACTTTATGCTGAAGATGTAAAAATTGTAAAACCAGCTGATTTTCTTACTACTCCATCAAATGCTCAATATAGAATCGTAAATGATCTTGTTGTAGAACCTATCTCCGGTAATCCGACAAACTTAGAGAATACAACATTATATCAAAATTCTTATGGAAAAAATATTAACAAAGCATATGCACCAATCACAAAGGTAGAAGAAATTAGAGTTGGTGCAGGCAAAACATATTACAAGATCTCGTTAGATTCTGGATATGATAGAGATATCAGAGTCAGAGGTGCTGTATATGGAGACTTTTTTGTTCAACCAAAAACTCAAGTAATTGGACAAATTTCTGCAGGATCAACTGCAATCACAGTTGATTCCACTGTTGGATTTGAAACACCCGGAGAATTATATGTAACATATAATGATAATAGTATTGGAGTTGTATCTTACACTTCAAAATCTTTAAATCAATTTTTTGATTGTACAAATGTAAATGGTACGATTGCAGATAAAGCAGTTGTTGGTATTAATACCTTTGCATATGCAAGTTTTGATGATGAAACCATTGAGGTAAGAATCAATTCGGTTATTAATAATATTTCTTATCCAAATAATACAGTCTATTATCGTAAAGGAGACACTGCCAGAATCAAAACATTAGGTGTATTTGATAATACTTTCAAGGCAAATAATTGGTTTTACAATGTTTCTCCCATTTATAAAGTAGATAGTATTGTTTTAGTTGATAGTTCGGATAATACTTATAGAGTAAACTTAAAAGTAGATCATTATTTTAAACTTGGTGATGCTGCATCAATTATTTCAAACGACGGATCTGTTAAATCAACAACCATCGTTGATATTCCATCATCAAAATCAATTTTGATCAGAGGTCAAGGATCTCTCTCTATAAATGGAATTTATACTTTTAAGAAAAACATTTTAAAGGTAACATCAAATTCTTTTCCTTCCGCATCTTTCTACACAACAAACGTACAAAATTTGTATAGAGACAAAGATACAAATAAGTATCTTGTTGCTTCTCCATCTATTCCTTCATATTCATCCCAACCAATTGAAACGACCGATAGATCAATAGTTTTTTCAGGAACTTTTAGTGGCGATGAGTTTCAAATTACATCCGTTACTGATCACGGATTTTATACTGGAGACGCAGTTTATTATACACCAGAAACTACTTCAACAAATATTATTAATGATTCCGGTGAAATTGAAACTATCAAAACTATTAAATCATCTTTGTTTGATGAGGGATTATATTTCATTCAAAGAGTTTCTTCAACTACTGTAAAGTTTGCTAAGAGTAGGTCAAATATCTACAACTCAAAATTTATCTCTCTTGATAATAATACAACTGTAACTAATAATAATATAAGACCATATTCATTTAGATTTAAAACTTTATCTCCACAGAAACTACTAAGAGAAATATCAACTCCACAGGGAGATGGTACAGTAACACCAACAAGCCCAGGATTTACTGGTATATTAATAAATGGTGTGGAGATTTTAAACTATAAATCTAATGATTCAATAAGATATGGCAAGATTCAAAAAGTAGATGTTTTATCTCCAGGATCTGATTATGATGTCATAAATCCCCCATCAGTCAATATATCAGATTCTGTTGGAACGGGAGCAACTGGATATGTTTCTGTTCTGGGTTCTTTATATGAGATTAGAATATTAGATAGAGGATTTGACTATGAAGAAACTCCAAAAGTAAACATTACTGGTGGCAATGGTCAAGGGGCAGAGGCTTCTGTGACAATGAATCTTATTAGTCACTCATCATCATTCAACTCAGAATCTCAAATTGGAATTGGAGTTACATCTTCTACTATTGGTTTTGGCACTTATCATAAGTTTAGAAATGCAGAACAAATTACTTATGTAACAGGAGCTCAAAAATCAGTTGGTGGTATTACAACCAATGCCTCATATTTTGTATCTGTTCAAAACCCCACTACAGTAAAACTTCATAAGACACAGGGAGATGCTATTGCCGGCATCAATACGGTAACTTTGACTTCTTATGGGGAAGGTGTTCATTCACTAAAATCTGTTAATAAGAAATCAGTAGTGGAAGCAGTTAATATTGTTTCCTCTGGATCAAACTATCAAAATAAAAAGAGAACTACTGGACCTATTGGGATTAGCACTTCTCTCAACATTATTACTATTGCTGATCACGATTATAACTCAGGAGAAATTATTAAATATACTGCTGAAGGAACACCTATTGGTGGACTTACTTCAGGGTCTGAATATTATCTGACCAAAGTAGATAATAATTCCTTTAAACTTTCTAATATTAATGTTGGAGTTGGAACTACTAATAGAGATCTTTTCTACAGAACAAAGCAGTATGTGAATCTAACTTCTGCTGGTATCGGAACTCACTCGTTTAACTATCAAGATATTTCTGTAACTCTTGTTGGTAAAGTTGGTATTTCTTCTATTGGGTCAGAAACATTCCAAGCAAGAATTCAACCAATATTCAGAGGACAAGTAACATCTTTCCACCTTTCAAACAATGGAGTTGGATACGGATCTTCGGAAATTATTAATTTTGATAGATTACCAGATATTTCACTGAGTTCTGGTATTAATGCTCAGGTTCAACCTGTCGTCAATAATGGATCTATTACCGAAGTTATTGTTTTAAATTCTGGTAGAAATTACGTTTCTCCCCCAGATTTACGAGTTATTAGTACTAGTGGTATAGGTGCTGTTTTAACTCCAGTTATTCAAAACGGATATTTGACTTCTGTTATTGTTGTGAAGGGAGGAACAGGATACACTCAAGAGACCGCAATAGAAGTTATCTCTTTAGGCCAAAATGCAAAGTTCTTACCTATTCTTCAAACCTGGACGATAAATCTGTTTGAAAAACATTTTGATCAAATTAAAGGTGATGATGGATTTATTACGAACGGATTGGATCAAAACTTAGGATTGCAATATTCTCACATTTATGCGCCAAGAAAACTTAGAGAATCTGTTTTTGCTGTAGATCAAGATGGTCAAATTTTATATGGAAGAAAAGACTTAAGAAAAGTTAATAGCATTGAAGTTCCTTCTATAGAGCATTCACCAATTATTGGTTGGTCATATGATGGACATCCAATTTATGGTCCATATGGATATATTAAAAAGTCTGGTGGTGTTATTGCACAAATGAAATCTGGTTATGTATTAGATATACGAGAATCTAGACCATCAGTTTCTCTGTTTCCAGAAGGATTTTTTGTAGAGGATTATACTCATTACAAATTGAGTGATGATGATGTTTTGGATGAAAATAATGGAAGGTTCTGCATTACGCCAGAATTTCCAAATGGAACATACGCATACTTTGCAACTGTTAATAATATTTCTGCAGACTCATCAGGACCATTTGCAAAGTATAGAAGACCAACGTTCCCATATTTAATCGGACAAAATTATAAGAACAATCCAATAGAGTTTAATTTTCAAACAAGTTCAAATCAAGATTCTATTGACCTAAGTGAAACCGATTGGTGTAGAAATACCGCACCGTATAATTTTATTGAAGAGGAGTTAAATTATGAATATATTTACATTCCAAACAAGTTGTCTCAGACAATAGATGTGGAAGCAGTTTCTCCTGGAACAATAAGTTCTGTTGGAATTAATAGTGCTGGAGATTTATATCAAGTTGGGGATACAATCATATTCAATAATGATAATACTTCTGGGCAAAATGCTTCAGCAAATGTTTCTAGAATTAAGGGAAAACCAGTAAGTAATATTAGTGTTGCGACATCCAGTATCAGTAATGTAGAAATCTATCCTTCAAACACAAAGGGTGAGTATGTTTTATTTTCTAGCAATCCCCACAATTTTAAAAACTTAGATATTGTTAATGTTTTAGGATTATCAACAACATCTTCTAAGATTGAGGGTTCTTATTCTGCTGGCATTAGTAGCAATAGACTTACTGTTGTTGGTGTTGGGACAAGTTCATCTGGAATAGGAACTGTAGGTGCGACTGGAATAGTTACCTATTTTAACGTAACAGGTAATCTCTTTTTCCCAAATATCAGGGAAAATGATATTTTAACTGTTGGATCTGAAAAGGTTAAAGTTTTAAACATAGATCCAAGACTTTCTAGAATTAGGGTTCTTAGGCAGGTCAATGGAACAACTGGATCCGCACATACAGTAACGACGAGTATAGTTGAAGATACAAGAAAGTTAAAAATTAATGCTGGATTTAAAGCAGATTATGATTACAAAATTAACAAACAAATTTATTTTGATCCTTCAGAATCAGTAGGTCTTGGAACAAATGTTGGTGTTGGTATTGGAACGACATTATCAATATCAAATCCTGGAACAGGATTATCACAAATCTTTATTCCAACAAAATCAATTTATATAAAGCAGCACAATTTACAAACAGGAGATCAACTAACTTATTCTCCAAATTCTGGCAGTGGAATAGTAGTTGCAGAAGAAGGCAATGTTGGTTTTGGAATAACATTATCAGATCAGCAAACTTTATTTGTAGCTAGAATAAATGAGGACCTTATTGGAATTGCAACCATCAGGGTAGGATTAGATACCACGGGAGTTTTTGTCGGCATTGCAAGCACATATAGGAACTCTAGAACACTATATTTTGCTGGAATTGGAACTGGAGTTTATCATAGCTTTACTACTAACTATGATGTTATTACTGGAGAAGTTACAAGAAATAAAGTAACTGTTTCTACCGCACAAACTCACGGATTAAATGAACAACATAATGTATTTGTTGATGTGAATCCATCAATATCTACATCAGTGATTTTAAAGTATAATGACTATAATAGAAGACTTGTAGTAAATCCAAAATCTTTCTCTGCGATTGGAGTCAATACGGTTACTAATTTGATTACAATTCTAAATCACGGATTTAAAACTGGAGATAAGGTAATTCATACTTCATCTGCACCATCTGGTGGATTAGAAAATGATAAGATTTACTATATTGTTAAGGTTGATAACAATAACTTTAAATTATCTAATACTTACTATGATGCAACAAAATTAAGTCCATCTATTATTGGAATTTCAAGTTCTTCGGTTGGAACGATTAATCCAATTAATCCCCCAATAAAAGTCTACAAAAATTCTACGGTAAGTTTTGATTTATCAGATTCTTCTCTGTCTTATTTAAATCTATCTACATTATATCCAGCATTTGATTTTAATTTCTATACAGATAAAAACTTCACTAAAGTTTGGGATAAATCTTTAGATAGTTCTACATTCAATGTTCAAAAAACAGGAACTATTGGAGTTTCATCGGATGCGAGAGTTACACTTATAGTTAATGATAATATACCCGAAACGTTATTTTACAAATTAGATCCAGTATTTGAAAGTGATATTCCAGAATCCAAAGAGGGAACTGTTGTAGATTCTGATATTTTATCTGGTTCTCAAATTCAAACGAGGGAGAGTGTATATAACGGAAAACATTCCATTTCCATCGCATCCTCTACGTCATTCACATATACTCTTAGAGATATTCCTGAAAGAGTTTCTTATGCGGCTTCCACCTCTTCAATTTCTTATGATACAGATTGCACTCATTCTTATGGACCAATATCAAAGATTGAAATAAAAAATAAAGGGTCAAACTACTATTCACTTCCAGGTGTATCTAGTATTACATCTAGATATGGAATTAATGCGATATTAGAAGCTTCTAGTACAAATATAGGAAAGATTTCAAGAACCAAGATTAATGATATTGGTTATGACTTCCCATCAGACAGTACTTTAAAACCAAGCGTAAATCTACCACAAATAGTTAAAATTGATTCTCTTGCTTCAATAGAATCTATTGGCATTACATCTTTCGGTAGAGGATATACTTCGGCACCAGAACTTCTTGTATTTGATGGAAAAACTAATCAGTTAGTTTCCGATTTAGATATCAAGTATACTTTGGGGGATGCTCAAGTATCCATTTTAAAAAATACTTACGGTATTAGTAATATAACACCAACTATTATTCCAACACAAAATAGCAATGGAGTTGGTATTAGTACGATTGTTTATAATAACACTACAAAAGATGTTACAGTTACTTTATCAGTAGGATTTAGCACAGCAGGATCTTTCCCATTTAGTGTTAATGATGAGGTATTGATTGAAAATATAAGTGTTGGTATTGGATCTACTGGAAGAGGATACAACTCAGAATATTATGATTACAAACTATTCAAGTTAACAGCAGTTGATGAAAATATTGGTGGTATTGGAACTGTAACTTATAATTTGTCTGAATTTTTCCCAACAACTGTTGTTACTCCAGGTGTATTTGATAGCATCAATTCTGCAGGAAGAATCATACCAAAAAAATATTTCCCAACTTTTGATGTTAAGTTAAAAACAAATAACTATCTCCCAGATGAATCTGTAACTTCAAATTCAGCAGCAGGAACTGTAGAGGGATGGGATGCAAAGACTGGTATTCTGAGGATATCTTCTGACGAAGATTTTGTGGTTGGTGAAATCATTCAAGGACAGTCTTCCAAGACACAAGGAATTGCTTCTTCTATTAAATCATATGAAGCTTATTTGAAGTTAGATTCAACTTCAAAAGTTATAGATGGATGGCAAGTTACTTCTGGATTTTTAAATGACAATTTACAAAGAATTCAAGATAGTGACTATTATCAAAAGTTCTCCTATTCGTTGAGATCTAGAATTACATATGATACCTGGAATGATGCGGTTTCTGTTTTAAATCATACTGTTGGATTTAAAAAATTCTCTGATTATCAGTTAGAGTCAATCGCAGATAGTAGAAGTTCTATGATTGTTGGATTGTCAACAGATACAACTTCATTTGAAACTATTAGTGATCTGACTGGTTTTGCAAACCTCAATTGCGTTTATGACTTTGATTTAGTAAAGGAAAATGCATTAAATATAAACTCAAATATCGTATCAACTGAGATTATTTTTGCAAATAGAATTCTTACAGATTACTTAGAATCTGTAGGAAATAGAGTTCTTTCTATTGATGATTTTAGTGGAACTTTTAATAGCAATCCAAGATCAACTGCTTTTAGTGTCGTAAATGTTTTTGATCTGGATAAAAAGAGAGCTTTAAAATATATCACATATGTAAAGGATAGAAGATTCACTCAACAAAGACAACTATTGATTGTTGATCTAATCCACGATGGATCATTTGGATATATCAATCAATACGGAAGAGTTGAAAGTGCCTATGATCAAGGATCTTTTGATTTTGCTATTTCCGGAACTCAAGGCCAACTTCAATTTTATCCAACTAAGTTTACTGTAAATGATTATGACATTACCAGCATTTCTTATAACTTGGATGATAACTTACTGAGTGCTGGTAGCACCACAATTGGTAGATCTTTAATTGATACTGATAGTGTTTCTGTCACGGTAGGAACAACCGCAACTATTGTTGGGATTGCCAGTACTTATAGTTCTGCTAAGGTTTTGGTGCAAATAACTCCAGATTCATATAGTGGAAATGAATTTGAAATGACAGAACTTAATATTGTTCATAATGGATCTGAAGTTGCAATGCTTGAATATGGTCAGCTGACTACTTCTGCTGGTCCATATGCAGCAACTGGATTTGGAACTTATTATGCTTATATTGATGGGTCACTTTTAAAAGTTGATTTTACTCCAAATTCTGGAGTTGGTATTGGAACAACCGGTGTTATTAACACTATAACAGTTGGTCTTGCAAATTCCTCATTCAGTGGAATCGGAACTATTGATATGAAACACGCTAGATTAGAATCTAGAACTACATCCATAGCATCTACAACATCTCCAATACAAAATGTCATTGCAGAGTACCCAACACAAGGAACTTATGATGTTGGATACTTTATTATTCAAGCGTGTGACATTAACAACAATCAATATCAACTTTCTGAATTTGTTGTTGTTGATAGTTACCAAGAAGGAGTAACTGATTATGAAACTTATGATACGGAATATGGAGTTATTGAAACATTATCTGGTTTGGGAACATTAGGATCTAGAGTTGTAAAAGTAGGATCTGCTACTACAACTCAAGTTCTTTTTACCCCACTTCCAGGCATTGACGTAAATGTAAATGTTTTTATGAATGCTCTTAGACACGAAGATGATGCAAAAGATGAAATTGATTTTAATAATGGAACAATAGAAACGGGGTTTGGTCTTTATGAGGGAACGGAGAGAGACATCAAGAGAGCATTTAATTTAACTCACGAAAATGATCCTATTTTTGAAAGATATTTCTTGGGCAATGATTCTTCAATCGTTAGTATTTCTGATAATACTATTTCTCTACCAAATCACTTCTTTGTTTCTGGTGAGGCGATAAGGTATTATCACGCTGGAGCAGGTACAACCCAAGCTATTGGTATTGCATCGGCATCATTTGTTGGTATTGGAACAACCGATAAACTTCCTACAAATATATTTGCAGTCAAGATTTCTGAAGATAAAATTAAAATTGCAACCAGTGCAGAAAATGCATTGAAATCTGTTCCAGAAACAGTTGACATAACAAGTGTTGGTATTGGAACTTCTCATAGATTTGTTTCTACAAATCAAAATGCTAAAGTTATTGTTTCACTTGATAATATTATTCAATCTCCTATTGTATCTACGGCAGTTACAACAACACTGGCAGATGAAGTTGTTACCACAGATAATCTAGTTAAATTTAGTGGAATAACATCATTTTTTGGTGGAGATCTTATTAAGATTGGAAATGAAATTATGGTTATTGAGGGAGTTGGTATTGGAAGCACAAATCAACTTAGAGTTCGCAGAGAGTGGTTAGGAACATCTTTGGCAGGTTATTCTACAGGATCACTTGTAACAAAAGTTGTTGGTAATTATAACATTGTTGATAATGTGTTGAATTTTGTTGAAGCTCCATACGGAAATACCCCACTTGGCACTAGCACCAATCCACCAGATGAAAGAGATTGGTTAGGGATATCCACAGGGTCCAGTTTTAATGGTAGAGTGTTCTTACGTTCTGGAGTGCCAAATACCTCCAATGAAACATATTATAAAAACTATATTTTTGATGATATTTCTCAGAATTTCAATGGAGTAAACAAGGAGTTTATCCTGAAATCTAATGGATCGGATGTCACTGGGATTGCGACAGAAAATGCAGTTATACTCATTAATGATGTATTCCAAGGTCCTGGGCAAAGTAGTGATTATACCTTGAGTGAAAGTGTGGGCATTACAACAATTTCCTTTGTTGGCGTTGCCCAAACACTAACAAGTGACGTTGGGATATCAAGTTTCCCTAAAGGTGGAATTATCGTTTCTGTTGGATCTACTGAAGGGTTTGCATACCAACCATTGGTGTCTGCTGGAGGAACTGCTATTGTTTCTGTTGCAGGAACTATTCAATCGATCAGTATTGGAAACAGTGGATCTGGATATAGACCTGGAGTTCAAACTGTAATTAATGTTGGCGTTGGTACTTTTAGCACTGGAACTCCAAATATTGAGTTTATTGGAACTGCAGCAGTAAGTAATGGACACATTGTTAGTGTGGCAATTACAAATCCAGGATCTGGTTATACTTCAACCAATCCACCATATGTTGTTTTTGATGATCCTTTAAGTTATTTTAACATTCCCCTAGAGTATGCATCAATATCATCTTCTGGCGTTGGATCACAAGCAACAGTTAATGTTGTTGTTGGAAATGGGTCCAGTGTTATTGATTTTGAAATACAAAATACTGGTTATGGATATAAGCCTGGGGAAATATTGACGATTCCTGTTGGAGGAACAACTGGAATACCAACAACTTCAGGATCATTTAAAGAATTCCAGATCACAATAGATAAAACTTTTACAGATGAATTTACTGGATGGTCTATTGGAACTCTTCAAGTTTTAGATAATGTAGAGAGATATATTGATGGAGAAAGAACTGCTTTCCCACTTTCTTTATCTGGAAATGCTGTATCTATTGTTGCATCGAAAGGATCCAAAATTAATGTGGAAGATGTTTTACTTGTTTTTGTAAATGATACTTTACAAGTTCCTGGTGAGGGATATACATTTACTGGAGGTAGCATTCTTACATTCACAGAAGCACTAAAGATTGGTGACACTGTAAAGATTATTTTCTATAAAGGAAGTGGAGATACTGACGTTATTAGTAGAGAAATTATTGAAACAGTTAAAGTTGGAGATGATCTTACTATTGGATATGATGCTTCTATTGGGCAAAGTCCTTTCCTGCAAGAAAACCCAAGAACTGTTACTAGTGTAAATTCAACAGATCTCGTTAACACAAGTCCATATTTTGGACCTGGAAATACAGTTGATGAAACTTTATTACGTCCTGTTCTGTGGTGCAGACAAACTGAGGATAGAATTATTGATGAACAAGAAGTTGGTAAAGATAGAGAACTTTATGAACCTGTTATAAACCCAGTTGCATATGTGATTAAATCGGTCGGTATTGGATCTACGGATATCTATGTTGATAGAATTAGACCTCTTTTTGATGGTAAAAATGAGAATGATACTACTTTATTTTTCCAAAATAAAGTAACATTAATATCGCAAGATGAAAAAGTAGGTGCTTCTGCCACTGCTGTGGTTTCCATCGCAGGAACAATATCATCAATTGTCATTAATGATGGCGGAAGTGGTTATATTTCTTCACCAATAGTGACCATTGGGAGTACCTTACAATCTATTGGTTTAGGAACAACAGCAACAGCAACTGCTTCTATAACATCTGGCATTGTTACAACGATAACTCTAACTAATTCTGGAACTGGATATACAACTTCAAATCCACCTGTTGTTCTTATTTCTCCACCAACATCAATAGTAGAAACAAATGATGTTTCCAATTATTACGGAGATTCTGGAATAATTGTTGGATTTGGAACCACTACTGTATCCACTGTAAATAAATTAATTCTCGATTTACATATTCCTCTTGACTCTTATTTGAGACAAACAAGTCTTGTTGGTACAGCTGTAACCCTGAGTTCAATTGATGTGGGAGATTATTTTGTAGTTTATGGATCAAATGTTGGATCCGCATCAACTACAATATATTCTAGAGATTTGAATAATAATATTATTGGTATTGGTAGTGAGTTTATTGATAATGTATATCAAGTAGATACTGTAACTGATGTTGAGTATGAAGTTGTTGGAGTTGGGACAACAACACTAAGAAGAGTTTATGCAAGAACATCTGGGATTTCTACTTTTACTTTTAGTTCCACTTTTCTTACATTTGATTCTGGGGTTTATACATTTGATATTAGTGGATTTACCACTTCCTATACAGGAATAATAACAACCTCATATAACTTTGGAAACTTTAGTTGGGGTAAGATTAATCTTTCCGGAAGATCAGGAACTAATGAATTTAGTTTCTATGGAAATAATGGTGTTACCGGAATAACTACATCATCTATACTCAAAAGGTTCTCCCCTCTTAAGTATACCAATTACATAGTCTAAATACTTTTAAACCAGATTTCCAATAATGGCAAAGTTAGGAATAACTACAGGCACAACTCCCAATGATGGAACTGGTGATAGTTTATTAAGTGGTGCCGTAAAAATAAACAGTAACTTTGATGAAATTTATTCTTTCTTTGGTGACGGAACTAATCTTACTGGAGCAGGTGTAACTTATATTACTGCCGGTTCTGGTATTTCTGTTGATCAAAATACAGGGAATGTAACTATTACTGCTACTGGAGGAGGTGGAGGAGGAGAATCTTATTGGGCACAAAACTCCACTGGTATTCACACACTTTCAAATATTGGTATTGGAACTACAACCGCATCAAGTGCTTTAACTGTTTCTGGTGATGTAAGTGTTTCTGGTGTTTGTACGGCAACTACATTTTATGGTGATGGTGTGGAACTTACAGGTATTGTCACTAGTATCACTGCTGGCGATAACATTTCCGTTAGTGGATCGACTGGTAATGTAACTATTACTGGATTGGCAAATACTTCTAATGTGTCATCAAGTACACTAGTTGTTTCTGGTGTTTCTACATTAAACGGTGCTACAAATCTTAATAGTAGCGTAACAATCTCAGGAAATATTACCAGTGTTACTGATATCTTTTGCAATTCTATTGTTAATTATGCTGGTGGTGGTCCTGCTTTCGGATTGTATAATACTGGAAATGCAAATTTTAACGGAACAGTTACAGCAGATAATTTTTCTGGCAATAATGTCATAGTTACTGGAGTCACCTCCACAAATCAGTTAAATGTTTCTGGTGTTTCTACATTCCAAAACAATGTAAGACTTGGGGATGGTGATTC
>Ga0099849_1000618_pt1 | contig 16346 bp, 25 predicted proteins | sample CB_VirMetaG_4_FD_78177 | JGI IMG/M metagenome (GOLD analysis project Ga0099849, IMG submission 78177) | Freshwater to marine saline gradient viral communities from Chesapeake Bay - CB_1508_1M Viral MetaG | ecosystem: Environmental > Aquatic > Marine > Coastal | place: USA: Chesapeake Bay... | reverse complement strand
TTGGTGCCACCAAACTCAGCTTTAGCTGCGATCAGAATAGTGCCAGCCTCGACCCAGACTTGTACCATTTTCGTACCATTGGTACGAATACGGCGGAACAGGGCAGCAGCATGTTTGCCGGAGGCGATGGTATCCATATCAGCGCCGCCTTCAAGGCCGAGATCGGAAACCACGGAATTCCGTACTTTCTGCTTCGCAGTGATCGAGTTAGTCATTTTGGAACCTTCCATGTGTGTTGTCTAAGTAAGTCTAAGTGTTTCTTTTCTTCACAAGTTTAGAAAAGAAACACGTAAGACTTACATAAGAGGTGCTGAAAAGGGAGTCAAGCAAAAAATCGACATGCAAAAGCTGTGCCAAGTTACGTAGTAACTTCATACACGTGCGACGACTTTCGTCGTTGTGCGAGTGCGAAAGCGTGGCGTGGGAGCACGGCCTAGCGTTGCAAGAACTATGCCAAGTTACGTAGTAACTCGTGCATGTGGCGCAGCGCATAGTACGGTCCTGCAACGACAACAGTCGTTGTGCATATGCATGTGGGGGGTAGGGTTTGGGCAACGGCAATAGGGGGGTATGGGTTGTACCATAAAATGGTACACCCTCTCGGCGCTTTGTTGTTGTGTCAAAATGCCTATGCTAAGTAGCATAGTGCATTTGAAGGTGATTAGTTATCACCACATAGTGGTATAACTAGTGCTATTGGCATAAGTTTTGCACTATAAGTAGTGCAATATGCTTTGGTTTCATACCATATGTCTACCCGAAGGGTAGGGGGGTGGCGTGGGCCATGGGGGGTGTGTACGTATTGTATACACACTCTCCCACAGATCAGGTAAATAAGGTGTTAACCACAGTTGTTATTTCATATACTATATACAAATAGGTTTATCTTTATGCCTTGTACATTTTATGCTTGACATGGTTTTTAATAGTGAGTATAATGGTTATATACTTACATATACAGTGGGACACAGCAGTGATCGCTAGGTAAAAGAAAAAGACATGGCGGATGTAAGGGCACTGTCATGTTACACTGTATATGTAACACTGTATATGTAGCACTAAGATGGAAAGGAAAAAGCTGTTGTACTCTAAATTTAAATCTTTAGGGGATTGTCTGTGCGAATTTCATACTGCCTTTGGTCATGCCAGAGAGGCAGAGTACAAGAATGATAATCTCCGTGCTCTTCGTAAGCGACTAATTCGTGAAGAGGCAGAGGAATTGCTGGAGGCATTGGACACTGAGAATGAAGAGCATGTACTTAAAGAACTGTGTGACCTTTTGTATGTCACTATTGGCTTGGCCGATACTTATGGGTGGGATTATCGCGTGGCATTTAACAGGGTTCATAGCAGCAATATGTCTAAGCTTGATAGAGATGGTTTACCTGTATATGATTCTGAAGGCAAAGTCCTTAAGTCAGAGAATTACCAAGCGCCTGTTTTAGCTGATCTGGTGAATAAAAAAGTACCAGTACCAGATAATTATCTTAATTAGTAAAAAATAACTTGACAATACGATCTAAATCGTTAAAATGGTATAACGAGCGTACACTTTCTAAGTTTTATGAAAGTCTACATAAACGGGGTGATCCTGTAAGATTGCCTCATTATGACGTAGTTTATGTTCGTGCGGCTATTCGTGCGAATACTGGTATTGAGTATACCTATGAACAGGTTTATAACGCTATGGTAGCGGAGGGGTGGAGTAAGGACTAATGGCACTTACTGACGCAGAAAAAGCAAAGCTTAAGCGCGTGGGAGTTGCTGGTTTAAACAAGCCAAAGATGACTCCTTCTCACCCGACGAAAAAGGCAGTGGTAGTTGTTCGTGATGGGACCAGTCTTAAAACAATTCGGTTTGGTGATCAGAAGATGGGTCACAATTACTCTGCCGAGGCACGTAAGTCTTTCAAGGCAAGACACGCTGCCAACATTAAAAAGGGACCAACGTCTGCTGCTTATTGGGCAAATAAAGTATTTTGGGGAGGAAAGGGAGCCTCTACTAAGTCACCTCCTAAGTCGCAAAAACATGTTAAGGGGCTTAGTCGTAGGTCTTAAAACTTTATTGCTTTTTATGGTACTTTATACTAGCCCAGCACATGGGCAGCAAAATGAAGAGGCGGTACTACAAGAGTATATTAGAATATTAGAACTAGAACAATTTAGTAGATATTCAAATCAAGTATTAAAACCACTTCTTAAGCCTCGTGTTAAACCGCAACACATTAGAATACCAAGAGAAAAACCAGTACATCCACTTACTACGCATAGCGATTTGTATGGCTATGTAATACATCCTTGGGATTTTAATAGAAAACGCACAATAAAGTGTTACTCAGTAGGAGTAGATAAGTATGGCTGGATCGTCAAAATCCCGTGCAAAGAAACCAAAGTCAAAAAGCAAAGTCAATGAGGCTGGAAACTACACCAAACCTGCTTTACGTAAACGTCTATTTGAACAGATCAAGGCGGGTGGAAAAGGTGGCAAGCCCGGACAGTGGTCAGCAAGAAAAGCGCAGATGTTGGCAAAAGCCTACAAGGAAGCTGGTGGAGGATACAAAGGATAATGGCAAAAGGCGTACCACACTTTTTGAAGAATGGGTCTGAGTACAAAGGGCAGTATCACAAGATGCCTGATGGTAGTCTCCATTCAGGTAAGGGACATACAAGCAAAAGCGTTCCGCTGTTTCATCTAAATGAACTAAAAGGTAGCGCACAGAAAAAGGCAATTAACATGTTGTCGGGAATGTCTAATGGTTCAAAAAAAATTACAAAAGAAAAGCCAGTATGAAAGTCTTGACATGAACAATGATGGCATTGTTGATGACAACGAGTTAGCAGTAATGCAGGCGCTGGACATACATGAAAAGAATGATAGTCAAAAGCGCATGGCATGGGTAGCTATGATTGCAATGTTAGTATTTACTGCTTTTGTATTTCTTCCTATTTTTCCTGACAGCAGAATTAATGCTTTGTCAGATTTGTTTAGTTTATTTTATATTGGTATGGCCGGTGTAGTTGCAGCTTATTTTGGTGCTGAAGCTTTTGCCAACAAGAAAAAATAATGGCATTAAAAGCATCACAAAAATCTTTAAAAGCTTGGACAAAACAGAAGTGGCGTACTAAGTCTGGCAAGCCTTCTGTGCAGGGACCAAAGGCTACAGGTGAAAGGTACTTGCCGGAAGATGCAATTAAAGCACTGTCTTCTTCAGAGTATGCAGCTACTACAGCAGCTAAACGTAAGGCAACTAAAAAGGGCAAGCAAGTTTCTAAGCAGCCTAAAAGTATAGCAGATAAAACTGCTCGCCATAGAAAAAATAAAAAGAAAAGAAAGAAAGCATAATGGTAGTTCCTCTTGTATATGGTCTTTTTGCGGGTGCTTCTGCTGCAACGCCTATTGTTGCTCGTGCTTTAAATAGTCCTGCGGCAAATAAACTTATTAATGAAGGAGCAAAACTGGTTGGGCGGTATCCTAAGAATTTAGCCAATCGCGTTGCAAACTTTTTAAATCCTAGGATTACTTCAGCTACACAGACGTTAGCACAAGATGCACGTTCAGGTTTTGTTGGAACTACAACTGAAGGTCCAGAGGTAGTGCCATTAGTAAAAGGTATTGGCGAATTAGGTTCTGTACTAGGTCCGTACATGCTTAGTCAGGTTAAGCCTGAAGATTTTCCTACAGGATTAAAAAATATGAAAGACGTAGAAGCTGTTATAGACACGGCTTCTAACTTTGACGGGGTAACACAAGAACAACTACAGGGTCTTATTGAAGGGTATCTTATTCCACCAGAAAACACAGAGGAGAACTAAAAAATGGCTGGTAAAACAAGTACAGCAACAGGAATTGTTAAACGACTCACAAAAGCTGTAAAAAAATCTAAAGAAAGCAATGCTACTAACATCCCTAAAACTAAGGGAAATGAAACAGTAGAATACCAACGGAATGTGTCACCTGCTGGTGTTAGGGCTATAGATCGTAATCAACGCACAGGTGTTAGAGAATATAGTTCAGGATCAGGAACCCCACCTTCTTCCGTACAAAGGGGTTCTCAAGGTGAAAGAACAAGAGGTGTATTCTCTGGTCTTAGGGCTAGAATTGAAGAAGCAAAAGATTTACAGGCTAAAGTAAATGCAGGTACAGCAACTCCAGCCGAAAAAGTAGCGGCAAAGGCTATGCGTAATGCAATTAAAGATGATATGAAAAGGTTTGGTGTTACTAGCGACGATGCTATGTCACCTAAAATGACAGCACAGGCTGAAAAAATTATAGAGGCTTTTCAGGGTTTAAAAGAGTCAGGGCTTGCTAAAGGCGGTATGCCTAAGAAAAAGAAAGGCTACATGGGTGGTGGCATGGCTAATGGTAAAAAGCACAGCTACGTTGCAGGCGGATATGTAACCGACATGATGGGTAAAAAGAAAAAGTAGTTAAATGGCAAACCGTAAGCAAATTGGTTTAGCAACATTTCCTAAAAAGTCAAAGGTTCGCCGTAAAGGTCGCCACAACAAAGTAACACCTAAACGAGAAAAGAAAGGTGTCTTTCGACAGTGGCAACCTAAGAAACAAAAGAAAAAGGGAAGGAGAGGGTAATGCCCCTCAAACAAGGTAAAAGCAAAAAAACTGTCAGTAGCAATATCAAAGAGTTGATGGATAGCAAGCCCTCTCCTTCACGCGCTAAAGCAACTAAAACTCTTTCAAAAAAACGTGGCATTTCTCCTAAGAAGGCAAAGCAAACAATTGCAATTGTTATTGCTCTTGAAACTGCACGTAAGCCTAAGCCAATTAAAAAGAAGTCTAGAAAGTCTCGTAAGGCATAATGGAACACTTTGATACAGTTTCCGTAACTGCCGTTGCAGGTGAATTGTCTGCTCATCAGCGAGAGTGTGCAGTAAGATATGAGGCTATGGAAAAACAATTAGATAGTTTAGTTGCTCGTATTAAACGTCTAGAAAACATGATTATGTTGTCTACTTTATCTAGTATTATTGCAGTCATTACCATTTTTTGGACAGTGCTTCAGTAAGATGAAAAAGATTAAAATTGGTGCAATAGATTTTGATATAGAGTTTGTACCACTAAATAGTGAATTGTTTGGTGACTTTTCGTATATAGATAATCGCATACGTATTGAAAAAGATTTATCTGGTCCTCCTTTAGTAGATACTGTTTTACATGAAATGCTTCATGCAATTTGGAAAGCAGGCCAGCTAAAAGATAAAAAAGAAGAAGAAGAAAGAGTTGTTGCAGTTACGGCAACTTACCTAACCCAAATTTTTAGGGACAACCCTCAGTTCCTTACTTGGATAAAAAAGAATTTAAAATAATGTTTATTACGCTGCGCGGTGAGGTTCTTCCTACGGCACAAGCTACTGTTTCATTTAAGTGGGCAGAGTTGGCGTGTAAGTGTGGTTGTCGGACTGCCTATGTTGAGGAAGAGGCACTAGAAAAACTGCAGCAGCTTAGAGACTTTCTTGGTAAACCTATTACGATTAATAGTGCAAGTAGGTGCCCTATTCATAATGCTAAAGTTGGAGGCGCACCTAAAAGTCAACACAGGTCAACTGAAACAAGTCCTTCTACTGCATTTGATATTTCGCTAAGTAATCTTGATAAAGAAGAAGTAATTAGTGCAGCGAAAGCAGTAGGCTTTAAAGGTTTAGGAATAAATTACAAAACTTTTGTTCACGTTGATAATCGAGATACTTTAGCTATATGGTAATTGCATGTTTGATTTAATTGCTTCCGTTTTAACAGGTGGTGCTACTGGTATTCTTGGTAGTGTTATTGGTCAAGCTGGTCGTTTTCTTGAAACTAAACAAAAGTTAAAGAAAATGGCAATCGAGTTTGACCATGAACTTAAGCTACAAGAAATGCAAATTGAGGCTCGCACTGCAGAACTAGAAAATGAGCAGGCAATTGCAGAGGCAGGAGCAATGGCTACAATGAAATCTGCCTCCTATGCTCATGATGCTTCTTATGGTAGTTCTGTAATTGGAAACATTCTACGTTTTGTTAGGCCCATTTTAACATTTATGTTACTGGGTTTTTCTGTATACATTTTTCTGCAAGCATTAGACAACGTAGAAATTAAAAGAGAAATTTCAAATCAAATTATGTTCTTAACTACTACAGCCGTAGCTTGGTGGTTTGGTGATCGGAGTATGAAAAAGTAATGGTTAAACGAGAGTATACCGAAAAACAACAAACTTTTCTTCGTGTATTATTTCACGAAGCTGCAGGCGATTTTAATGAAGCCAAGAGGCTTGCTGGTTACAGTGATAACACATCTGTTGGGGAGGTTATTAAAACATTAAAAGATGAAGTACTTGAACTTACTAAAGAGTATTTGGCTCTTAACGCTCCACGTGCTGCAATGGGTATGGTGGGTGTGCTTCGTGATCCCGGTCAGTTGGGGACTGCAAATTTGCTTAAAGCTGCCACTGAAATCATGGATCGTGTGGGCATTCAAAAAACGGACAAGGTAGAAGTCGCTACGCCTAATGGGATTATGCTACTGCCACCAAAACAATCTAGTGACGAGGAGTAGCTTACCGTACTACGAGTTACCTGATCCTGTAGGACTTCGTGACAGTGATGGTAACTGGATGCAGATTCCAAGAATTAGCAGAACTATTCCTTTTGGTTATGTTCCTAATGATTATGATCCAGACATTCTTGATCCCGTAGTTATTGAACTAGAAGCACTAGATTTAGCAAAACAGTATCTAAAAGAGTATTCATACAGAGAAGTTGCAAGGTGGTTGAGTGACAAAACAGGAAGAACAATTTCCCACGTTGGCCTCCGTAAGCGAGTCAGCACAGAACGAAAAAGAAAAAATAAGGCATCAGCTTACCGTAAGTGGATTGCCACGTATGAAAAAGCCCTCAAGAAGCTTGAAGAACTTGAAAGCAAGCACACAGGCTCAAAAGAAAAAGACGGCAGCAAAGAAGAAAGCGGAGCAACCGCCTGAACCTAAAATTGAAGTTACAGAAAATCCTACTAAAAGTTCTGCTTATGCAGACTACAATGTTATCTTTAAGCCCAATAAAGGGCCGCAGACAGATTTCTTAGCTGCCAGTGAACGTGAAGTTTTATATGGCGGTGCAGCAGGCGGTGGCAAAAGTTATGCCATGCTTGCTGATCCATTAAGGTATTTAGTTCATCCACAGTTTTCTGGACTACTGCTTCGTAAAACTACAGAAGAGTTAAGGGAACTTATTTGGAAATCACAAGAGTTGTATCCAAAGATTATTCCCGGTATTAAGTGGTCAGAAAGAAAAATGCAGTGGACTTCTCCTGCTGGTGGTAGGTTGTGGCTGTCTTATCTTGATAGAGATGAAGATGTACTCCGCTATCAGGGTTTATCTTTTTGTTGGATTGGCTTTGACGAATTAACGCAGTGGGCCACACCATTTGCGTGGGACTATTTAAGGTCAAGGTTGAGGTCTGCTGCATCAGATTTGCCTGTGTATATGAGGGCAACAACAAACCCCGGTGGTTCGGGACACATGTGGGTCAAGAAGTATTTTATTGATCCTTCTCCTTCTAATAAATCTTTTTATGCTACAGATGAGGATGGGCAAACACTTCTGTATCCTAAAGGACATTCTAAAGAAGGTCAACCTCTTTTTAAAAGAAAGTTTATTCCAGCTAAACTTTTTGACAACCCTTATCTTTCTGATAGTGGCGACTATGAAACAATGCTGCTATCGCTACCAGAACACCAACGTAAAAAACTGCTGGAAGGTAACTGGGATGTTTCTGAAGGAGCAGCGTTTCCTGAGTTTAATAGAACAAAGCATGTTGTTTCCTCTTACAAGATTCCTAAGAATTGGCCTAAGTTTAGATCGTGTGACTATGGGTATGGGTCAAAAACAGGTGTGCTTTGGTTTGCACTTGCGCCGGATGGACAATTAGTTATCTACAGAGAGTTATATGTTTCTAAAGTTTTAGCACGTGATCTAGCATATAAAATCTTGCAACTCGAAGAAGAAGATGGTAAGATTATGTATGGTGTGCTAGATAGTTCTTGCTGGCACAAAAGAGGCGATACAGGACCGAGCCTTGCAGAACAAATGATCCTAGCAGGTTGTAGGTGGCGACCCAGTGATCGAAGTGCAGGTAGCCGTATTGCAGGTAAGAACGAAATACATAGACGCTTACAGGATGAAGATGAAGAGGGCACTCCAAGTTTAGTAATTTTTGATTCTTGTGTCAATTTAGTTTCACAACTTCCTTCGATTCCTCTCGACACAAAAAATATGGAAGATGTAGATACAAAATCAGAAGATCACTTGTATGACGCTTTACGTTATGGTATAATGTCTAGACCAAGGCAAGATATCTTTGACTATGATCCTATGTTAAAAAATAATAACTTTGCAGTAGCGGATCAAACATTTGGGTATTAATACATGACAGACACTACAGATTTTGAAGATGGCGTTCGCTATGCGCTCGAAGAACAAGAAAACGACTACCAGTTAAATCAAGTAGTTCAAGATATTAAAGATGCATATCAGCGTTCTAAAGATTGGCGTCAGCAATCTGATGAGCACCGCTGGTTGCAAGCCTATAGAAACTATCGTGGCTTATACAGTTCAGATGTACAGTTTACTGAAGCAGAGCGTTCTCGTGTATTTATTAAAGTAACAAAAACAAAAGTACTTGCTGCATATGGTCAAATTGTAGATGTATTGTTTGCACGGAATAAGTTTCCATTAACTATTGATCCAACAGTTTTACCAGAAGGTATTAGCGAAAGTGTTTATTTTGATCCTAAAGAGCGTCCTGAAGAAAATGCATTACCTGAATCTCCATATGGATCACGTGATGATGAAACCTCTTTACCCAAAGGTGCCACACTCTATTCTTTAGCAAAACGTCTTGGCCCACTAAAGGATAAGCTTAGTGGAATTAAAAACTTAAAAGAAGGTCGGGGCGAAACTGCTACTGCAGTTAATTTCCATCCTGCAATGGTTGCAGCAAAAAAGATGGAAAAGAAAATTCATGATCAGTTAGAAGAGTCAAATGCTTCAAAGCATTTGCGTTCCTCTATTTTTGAGTGCGTACTATTTGGTACTGGCGTAATTAAAGGTCCGTTTGCAGTAGATAAAGAATATGCAAACTGGGATGAAGATGGTGCCTACAATCCTACGACTAAAACAATGCCTCAGACTGAGCATGTATCTATTTGGGATTTGTATCCTGATCCTGATGCTTCTAACATGGATGAAGCAAACTTTGTTGTTCATCGTCACAAACTCTCTAAAAAACAACTACGTGCTCTTAAAAAGCGCCCATTCTTTCGGGATGAAGCAATTGAAGATTGCCTGAAATATGGGCCTTCTTATGTTCGTGAGTATTGGGAAAATGACCTGAAAGATTACTTCATTACAGAATCTCCTGATCGTTATGAAGTGTTAGAGTACTGGGGCACATTTGATACAGAAACAGCAAAAGAATATGGCATGGATTTGCCGGAAGAGTTTGATGATCTAGATGAGATTCAAATTAACTGCTGGATTTGTGGAGACACAATCCTTCGTTTAGTTGCAAATCCTTTTCAGCCTACTCGTATTCCTTACTTTGCATTTCCTTATGAATTAAACCCTTATAGCTTTTTTGGTATTGGTCTAGCTGAAAACATGGACGATACCCAAACACTAATGAATGGCTTTATGCGTATGGCTGTAGATAATGCTGTTCTTAGTGGTAATCTAATCTTTGAAGTAGATGAAACTAATCTTGTACCCGGACAAGACTTAAAGGTTTGGCCCGGAAAAGTGTTTCGTCGTCAAGGTGGCGCACCCGGACAGGCTCTTTTTGGAACTAAGTTTCCAAATGTTAGTAATGAAAATCTCCAGTTATTTGATAAAGCAAGGCAGCTTGCTGATGAAGCTACAGGCTTTCCTAGCTTTGCACATGGTCAAACAGGGGTTCAAGGAACTGGTAGAACTGCTGCAGGTATTTCTATGCTTATGGGCGCTGCAGCAGGGAGCATTAAGACTGTAATTAAAAACATTGACGATTATTTGTTGCGCCCAATGGGTGAATCTTTTTATTATTTCAATATGCAGTTTGATCACGACTCTGATATTAAGGGTGATCTTGAAGTTAAGGCTCGTGGTACAGAAAGTCTGATGGCAAATGAAGTGCGTAGCCAACGGCTTCTACAGTTTTTACAAGTCGTATCAAATCCTGTGCTTGCACCTTTTGCAAAGTTTCCTGTTATTGTTCGTGAGATTGCAACATCGCTTGGCCTTGATCCAGAAAAAGTTGCTAACTCTATGGAAGAGGCGGCAAGACAGGCACAGCTTATTTCTCAGAATGCACCTCTTCCTGCACCCGCACAACAAGCTGGTGCTAACGTAGGTACTCCCGGTGCTCCTGCAGGTGGTGCTGCTGGTTTATCTCCAGCAGACATGCAAGGCGGTGGTGGTAGTACTATTGGTGTAGGTGCGGCAACAACTCCAGAAGAAGGACAGTTTAGTGGACAAGCAAATCCTAGCCAAACTCAAGTCGTGGGTTAATACAAAGCGTAGTTGGGACGGATATACAGAATACTTAGATGCTTTAATTGATCAGTATCATTTAACAACAGATAGAGCAAATGATCCTGTAGATATTTATCGAGCGCAAGGTGCTCTTACTTTAATTAAAAAATTAAAAACATTACGTGAAGAGGTGAATGCCAATGGCTAAAGATGGAACAGAAGAAATTGAAGCTGGCCTTGTTGATGAGGGTGGCATGATTGATGAGGAAAGCGGCAATGATGTTCCCAATGGCGCATTAAAAGAAGAAGTGCGCGATGATCAACCAGCTATGCTTAGTCCCGGTGAGTTTGTTATGCCAGCGTATGCTGTACGGTATTTTGGTGTAGAAAATTTAGTAAAAATGCTTCGTGCTGCAAAGCAGGGCATGGAGCAGTTAGATGACCTTGGTTTAACTGGCGAGCCTAACTCAGATGATGCAGGCTTAGAAACTGCTGTGCTGCCTTCTGAAATGCAGGAAGAAGGTGCTACACCTACACTTGCTGTTGGTGGTATGCCTACAATTAAACCCGGAGCAGTAACTACTACAACATTAACTAATCAGCCAACACAACAGACACAGTTTGGTGTTGCGCCACCTGCAGCCATACAACCTGCTGCACAACCTGCTGCGGTACAACCCCTTAACTTTGCTGCTCCTTCTCCTCTTACACAACAAATGTATAGACCTACTGCGCCTATTCGTCCTCCGGGCCAGCAAAATGTTACCTATCCTGAATATCAGTATAGTCCAACTCCCGGTGGAACAGGCTACGGTGTAGCAGAGTATGTTGGACCTGACGGGCGATCTATTTTTGTTACTACTATTAATGGCAAACCTATAGGCCAAATTCCTGAAGGGTACGTAACACGCGCAGAGTACACTAAAAAACAAGAAGAAGGTAAAACTACTACTCCTCCTACTGAATTACAACGCAAGCCTGAAGACATGGACCCCGGTGATGTTACAGAAGGGTATAACTCTGGGTCAGAAATTGATACAGGTACGACGGAAGGAATGGCAAACAGTTTATCTGCTTTGATAAGTTTGTCAGAAAACGGGCTTGGACTGCTAGGTAATTTAGGTTTACTTGGTATGGCCGCTTCTGCTGCTGTATCAAAAGGTGCTACAATGGCTTTAAGCAATTTGGTTGGTAAAGAAGGTATGACGGGTAAAAATGATAAAGGCCAAACTACCTTTATTGATTATTCTAAAAACCCAAAAGGAGAAACTCTTACAGGAAAAAAAGCTGTTTTAGCAGCAGGTAAAACATTTGAGGAAGCAGCAAAAGCAGCAAAAGCAGAAGGGTATAATTATTATAGTAGAGATCCCGAATCTGGTCAGCATATTCCTACCAATGTTAAAGGAAGTACACCTAAGCTAGGCGCTATGCAAACAACACCCTTTGGTAAAACTGAGGGTAAAACTGATAAATCGTCTGATCCCGAAGGGCCTTCCACAACGACAGCGGCACCCCCTGCGCCACCCCCTGTTGTAACTCCAGCACAAGTAGCTGCTGCAGCATTAACTAGTGGACAACAACTTACTGCTACTCCTTCTTCTTCTAATGCTCCTTCTGTTGATGCTCCTTCTTTTGATCCTTCTGCTGCTCCCGGTGGTATTAGTGCTGCGGATGTAGCAGCAGGAGGCGGTGAAGGAGGTACATACGGATTTAAAAAAGGTGGTCTAATTAGTATGTCTGATGGTGGAATGATTACTGTTGGAGATAAAACTTATTCACCAGAAGATTTTGGTTTTGCAAGCAAGGGTGCTCTTGTAAAGAAGCGTAAAACCCCAGCTAAAAAGAAGAGAGGTAAAGGACTAGCCTCAAGTAAATAGTCCATTTGCTGGCTTACCCTATCCCCCTGCTAACACAGTAGGCTACGGTTGGCCCCAGTTAAAGGAAATAAAATGACTGAAGCAGTAGTTGCTGATCCACAGCCAGAGCGCAAAGTGGGTTTTGCAAATCGCCCTTATGGCAATAAGAAGACTGTAGAAGAAGAAGAAAAAGAACTAGAGCAACTTAAAAAAGATGCTTCTGATGAAGAAGATAAAGAAGAGGCAAGAGAAGAACTTCGTAAAGAAGAAGATAGCCTTTTAGAAACTTCTGCAGAAGAGAGAACCTTCAAGAAACGGTATGGCGATCTTCGTAGGTTTTCTCAAAAACAAAAAGAAGATTTTGAAGAGCGAATTGTAAAGCTAGAGCAACAGCTTGAAGAAAGCACTAAGAAGCATATTCAGCTTCCCAAAACAGAAGATGAATTAAATGCTTGGATTAAAGAATACCCAGACATTGCAGCAGTAATTGAAACTATTGCAATTAAGAAAGCAGACGAGCGGTCAGAATCTGTTAGTAAAAAATTACTAGAAATTGAAAAGATGCAGACTAATGCTCGCAAAGAAAAGGCGGAAGCAGAACTTATAAGATTGCATCCTGATTTTGAAGACATTAGAGATCAGGATGAGTTTCACGAGTGGGTTGAAACTCAGCCTAAGTGGGTTCAGACTGCTCTTTATGATAACGAAGATGATGCTCTTTCTGCTGCACGTGCTATTGATCTGTATAAGGCGGATAATGGCCTACTTAAAAAGAAAGAAAGTAAAGTAGATACTCGCAAACAAGCAGCATCTTCTGTAACTACAAAATCTCAAAAGTCTACTCCTCGTGAAGGCGGTGAAGACGGCGCATTTTATGAATCACAAGTTCAAAAAATGACTGCTGATGAGTATGAAAAGAAAGCCGACAGTATCATGGAAGCCATTCGTACTGGCAACTTTGTCTATGATTTATCTGGAGGCGCACGTTAAGTAATTTTTTACTTGACAAATCGCCATTTTTAGTTAAAATGGTGTGTAGTAAAGTTACTAGACCCACTTTTTAGTGTTACTCTAGTAACTTATCTTAAGTGACTTTTAGTTACCTAGTAAGTTTGGCCGGATACTGATTGATCATCTTTATTCCTAACCCAAAGAACTAGCCCTCAAAGTTATACCCTAATATATGACCTGTGTAGGTCAGCGGAATACCGCATTTGTTTTAATGCTATGGAGGTTATCATGGCTTTTAAGACAGCGGCAGGGTATAATAGTTTACCAAATGGCAATTTTAGCCCTGTCATTTACTCCAAACAGGTACAGCTTGCTTTCCGCAAGAGTTCTGTAGCTGAAGATATCACCAACAATGATTATTTTGGTGAGATCGCAAGCTTTGGCGATACAGTTCGTATCATCAAAGAACCAGAAATCACTGTCAAGTCCTATGCACGTGGCACACAGATTTCTCCACAAGACCTAGACGATGAGGATTTTTCGCTTGTTGTCGATCAGGCTAACTATTTTGCCTTTAAGGTTGACGATATTGAAGAGGCTCATTCTCATGTGAACTTCCAGCAGATGGCTGCTGATCGTGCAGGCTACCGCCTTCGTGACCAGTTTGACGCTGAAGTTCTGGGTTATCTTTCCGGTTACGCTCAGTCTGCAGTTAGTGCTGTTGCTAGTGCTGTTAATACTACAGTTTCTGGCACCAAGGCAATTGCAACTGCCGGTTCAGATGAACTACTTACCTCAATGAAACTCCGCAAGGATTCATTTGGTAACATTAATACTGCTGGTGCAGGCGATCACTCAATTCCTATTGCTGCTCGCCTTCCCGGTGCAACTACACTTCCAACGGCTACAGCTTCTCCAGCAATGATTGTTGCTCGTATGTCACGCCTTCTTGACACTCAGTATGTTGACAAGGACAACCGTTGGCTTGTTGTTCACCCTGCTTTCATGGAAATTCTCATGGACGAAGACAGCCGTCTTTTCAATGCAGATTTCGGTGAATCTGGTGGTATGCGTAATGGTCTAGTTCTTAACAACTTCTATGGTTTCAAGGTCTATGTTTCAAACAACCTTCCCGCAGTCGGCGGTGGTCCTACCACTACAGGTTCTGCTAACCAGAACACTGACTATGGTGTAATTGTTGGTGGTCATGCTTCTAGCGTTGCAACTGCAAGCCAGATCATGAAGACTGAAACATACCGTGATCCAGACAGCTTTGCTGACATCGTTCGTGGTATGCACCTTTATGGCCGCAAAATTTTGCGTCCAGAAGGTGTCGTCACTGCTAAGTACAACGTAGCTTAAGGGAGGATTTAGACATGGCAACGTATGATCTTACCGCCTCTTCAACTGCTGGCGTTAGTGCTAATTCAATCGCAGCACTTCCTGATGCTCGTAACTCCACTTACCTTGTTGAGAAGATTCTTGACGTAGGCAAGCTTGTTAGTGCCGGTCTGTTTTCAGCCATCACTAGCGGAGATATCTTTCAGGTTCTAGAAATTCCCGGCGGCTCAATTATTGTTGCAGCCGGTGCGGAAGTTCTAACTGCATTCAATGGTACAACTCCAACTGTTGACATTGACTTTGCTGCCGGTGACGACATTGTTGACGGCGGCGACGTAACCTCAACAGGTTACCTTGCTTCAGGCACAAACGGTGCAGCTAACACAGTCGGTGGTTCAACTTACACTGACTTTGTTGCAACCACCGATACTATTGACGTTCTTGTTACCGCTGGTGCCAATGACGTTTCAAGTGGTGTTCTGCGCGTTTATGCTGTTGTTTGTGATCTAACTGGTGTAGCCGATCTTGCTACCGAAGTTGCTCGCGACAACGCATAAAAACTAAGATTAGTGTGGGAGAGTCTTTGTGCTTTCCCACACTATTTCTTGCTTGGGTATAACATATGGCAACAACTTTTATTACATACGTAAACGACGTTCTTGTAAAACTAAATGAAGTTGAATTGACTTCAGCTAACTTTGCAAGTTCTCGTGGCGTACAGACTCAAGCTAAAAATGCGGTTAATCAAGCTGTTCGTTACGTTAATCAACGAGAGTTTGGTTGGCCGTTTAATCATTCAGAAGCCAGCATTACTTTAACTGCTGGCGTAACTCGTTATACTTCTCCATCAAATACTAAGCATATTGACTACACTACTTTTCGTATTAAAAAAGATGATACATTGGGTTCAGGCTCAGTGCATCTAGAGACTATTGATTATAAAGAATACCTAGATCGCTTTGTCGGTCAAGAAGATTTAAGTGTTACTACAACTCTTAACGGAACTTTAAATAATTCAGACACTACTATTACTGTAGCTTCAACAACTGGATTTGATAGTACCGGAAGTATTGTTATTGACACAGAAGAAATTTCGTATACAGGAACAACTTCTACTACGTTTACTGGTTGCACTCGTGGTGCTGGCGGAACTACTGCCGCAAGTCATGCTGATACAACTACAGTAGCACAGTTTAGTAGTGGAGGTGTTCCTAATTTTGTTTTTAGAACTCCTGATGACAGGTATGGTTTATATCCTTTACCTGATAAAGCCTATACTTTAATTTTTGATTATTACACTTTTCCTGCAACTGATATGTCTGCAGACACGGATACTTCAACTATTCCAGACAGATTTAAGCACGTAGTTATTGACGGCGCTATTGCATATATGTATTTCTTTAGGGGTGAAACTGCGCTTTATGAACGTAGTTTTGCTTTGTTTAACGAAGGCATTAAAAACATGCAGTCTCTTCTTATTAACAGATTTGACTATGTTCGTTCTACATACATTCCTAAAAGTTTTAGTGCTGGTTTTGCAACACCTACTAGTTTTTAAAAATGGTACAAGTACTTCCACGTAATATTCGGAGTAGAAGTAAAGCAGCTTCTTTAACAACAGTAAATACAATATATTACACTTGTCCTGTTGGGTACAGCACTCAAGTTAATCGCATAATTTTAAGTAATGGTAGTAATAGT
>Ga0099849_1000617_pt1 | contig 16348 bp, 4 predicted proteins | sample CB_VirMetaG_4_FD_78177 | JGI IMG/M metagenome (GOLD analysis project Ga0099849, IMG submission 78177) | Freshwater to marine saline gradient viral communities from Chesapeake Bay - CB_1508_1M Viral MetaG | ecosystem: Environmental > Aquatic > Marine > Coastal | place: USA: Chesapeake Bay... | reverse complement strand
TTCCTTGAGAAAGCAAGTACTCTCCGTAGGGAGTCATTTGGGTATCAAGAACCTGTTCTTTTTTGTCTAGAAACTTCATTCTTCTTCGCCCTCGATATCAATTTCAGCATCTATCTTGACCATTTCTACCAGAGAGAAGAAGTCGTATGGCCAGTTGTAACTGTAGTCTAGTTCTTGTTTTCTCCCTGCCACTCTGAATTCGAACTTGTATCTATTGTCATCCAAATTGTCTCCAGACTTGGATGCAACTTTAGAATAATAATTTTTTACAGCCTTCTTCTTAACTTTAAATACCATCCAACGAAGCTTTTCAGGCATTTCTTCTCCAAGAAGCTGGTCTGCCAAGAAATCATGAGTTATGCTCACTGTTTTCTTTTCTACTTTCTCGATTGATTTAGGAGGCAGATTTTGCCAGATGTGGACAAGATCGTCTTGATCAAAGGTGTGTGTGAATTCAAAAATGTACATCGCAAATGGCTTGATAGAATCATTTGTGATAAAGTCAAATCTAGGAGGGAAAACATAGTTTTGCATTTTATTGAACATCTGCTGGATTGAGTTTGTATCTGGCAGCTGACCCTCTCTTGCCTGCTTTGCTACATCGGGCGGCAATAAAAACAGCTTTCTTCGAGACTCATCTTCGACAAAAGGAACAGCCACAATGGCCTCTGAGACCTCTTTAGAGCTAGCTACCTCTCCAAGTCTTTTTGGATCTTTTGGCAATCCTAAAAGGTCTGCGAGAGATTTTGAGTCAGCGTAAGAAGTGTACGCAGAAGGATGTTCATCTAACCAGTCTTTTGGTATATCTGATACCTCAAAGAAGATTCCTTTTTCTGGGGAATCTGGCGGTAGGCCAAACTGGTGCCACATTCCTCTGGGGACAGACTCTGACGCATACGTAGGCATTGTTATATTGCCCTCTACATTGACAACAGAGCTACCAAAGTTAAACATTGGAGTTTCCCACTTCGGCTGAATTACCAAGGCGACATGGTTCGCAGTTGGGTCATCGCTAACTTCCAAAGGTTTTCCTGTTGCGGGATCATATTTAACTGACTTGATTCTTGTTCTGCCGTCCGTAATCAACACATCCTCTAGATTTAAAATATTATTTCGAATTGAACCAGGGCTTGCTGATTCACCAACATCGTTGTAGAACCCTGCGTCGTTGCCGACGTTTGCACCAGCCCTGTCGAACCGTAAACTAAACGTGCCAGCTAGTGAGCCCAATATTTCATCTAGTTTATACTTTTTGGTCTCAGAGGGAGTAAAGCCTAAATCAAACCATGCTTCACCATGATAGTAAGGTGGAGTCGCTGCCCAGTTATAGCCACTATGGGCATCAAGCATTCTTTGGCTATAAACTCCATCATGATCTGTTTGAGCAAGAGCATTTCTACCAGTCAAAGCGTGGTAAAAAGCAGATGGTCTACTGTACATCGTAAACGTTTCATGTAAATCAGTTTGTGTTGGATTATCTTGAGGCAATTCATAAGAAACACTTGAAACAAATTCTCTAGCCTTGTTCATGCTTCGATACATCTTGATTCTCATTACATAAGTCGAGCCACTGATAGCGTTACCAAATCTCGGATCACTCTCTGGTAAAGAAGTAATCGTAGACATATTGCCGTTAGGTAAAAAGAATTCTGGGCATTCTCCAAAGAAGTTGCTTGCCATCATACGATATAGTGGATCTCCCTTGCCATTCCAAGATGCAGTCAGATTAAGAGACGCACTTGGGTGTGGCTCAGCATCATGTATGTTGAAACCAGCAAGGTATTTCTCTGGGTTTACTGCTGCCTCAAAGTCTATAAATCTTAGGCTTTGATCTCCGCTACTACTAATCGCATAATAGCTATCACCAAGCTGCTGAACATCATAGCTTGCCGTAATCACAGGATACGGGACACCAATTCCACTCTTAATTGAGTTGTATACAATACCTGGTGCAAACATTGGCTCCAAGAAAGGTCTTATCTTTGCATTCTCCAAGCTTGAATCTGCTCCAGTAAATCTTACATTGCTAGCGTAAGAAGAAGAATACTGCGTTGCCATTTGCAGTGTTCGCTCGGAAGGATAAAAGCCGTTATATGGCAAGAACTTCATCAATGCTTTGCAGCTTAGGCTAATTGTTCTTTCATTTCCTATTTCCGAATGTTGCTTCTTGACTACGTCAAAATACTTTAAGAAATCAGAGTTAGTGTAGACATTGTAAAATTCGCCGAAAGAGCTATCAGTAGGGAATTCATCCGAAGCTGTTGCTCCAAAGATATCAAAAGTACCACTATTTTGTGCCAAGAAATCGCCACCCATGGTAGAAACATAGTAAGACATATGATCGCTAATTCTAAACTCTGGGACAACAGAGTAATCTTTCCCGTGCAATCTTATCTCTTCCGCGTAGTCTTGGTAGGAGTCGTAAGCTGGGTTGGACCTCTTGGAAGATCCGGTAACAAAAATTCCATCAATTATTCTACCAGCCAATTCACCAGCTTGCCACTCTGCGTTTCCACCACCCACGTTCATTTGTCCGAAAATATCGCCCCCAGCAGGTGGAGCAGAAGCTGTCTGAGGTATTACCATTCCCGAAGGAGCGACGACCGAAGCTGTAGTCGAGGACCAATGTTTAAGAGAATACAAGGCAGAGGCGGTAATGTGAGATTTTGTGCCATAATGGGCTTGTGTTCCATAATTTTGTAACTCTCCTGTCGGGTCTGTAGCGTCATTCTCTGCTTTTGTGCCGTCTACTGTAAAAGTTTCAAATGTTGGTTTAGAGTCAAGTGCCCAAATACTGTAAGTGCTTCTACCACCTAAACTGACTTTATCTGCTTTATTATCATTTCTAGTATCTCTATCAGAGTGCCAATAATTAATTGAATATCCTTCTCTCTGTCGGATTCTGTTGGCATAAGCGTTCTTCTCTGCTGGATAAACTGTTTCTCTGTAGGTTAAGCCAGAGAAACTATTGTCATAAAGTGACACAATTCTATCATAAGTTTGTGCTTCTTTTGAAAAATTAGAAATCTTATTAAGATCTAGATTAGAAAAGAAAGAAATGTTATTTGCATAAGAGGATTCGACGCTTATATCAGAAAAATCTTGTATAATTGGCTTATACTTTGATATAACTGGCGATTCTCTAAATTGTGTGAAAGAGCCGTACCTTTGCGCAGGCAAGACACCCTTAGTGGAGTAGGTTTGTTTGTCCCCTACTTCAACAGATATAATTTGTTGCTCTCTTAATACTCTTGCAACCGGGTGCTGGCCTGTTCTAACCTGATTCCAGCTATTGAATCCAAAAGAGTCCCCTCTGTGATCCAAGACCGTCACCAGAGAGTTTCCAATACTCGATACGGAACCAAAGTTATTTGTAAGATAGGAGACCATACTAGTCCCCAAAGGATAGCCAAGAGTCTGCTCAGATGCACTAACTGGTTCTGATATGACAGTGTTCAAGCCAACAAAGTCTACAACAATTCCAGTTGTTGAAACAATATTACTTTCACTGACAAAGACTATTGAGTTAACGTACCCGGAAGAAGTAGAGACTTCAAAATCTGCTGGAGAATAGCCAAGCATAGTTCTGCCGCTAGCCTTTGTCCCACCCAATTCTGTAGAAACATATGATTGAGTTAGCCATTGATACTGAAGATCGCTTTGAGGTATCGGCCTTGTGAAAAAGCCATTGTCCGACACGGAACCAGTGGTTACAGTGCCCTCATCACCAGAAAACTCATTATTATACTCAATGCGTCTTAATGTATTTCTGTTAATTTTGTGATAGTTCGCAACCCCAGAATAATCCGACTCAACAGCTGTGACTCCCGGCTTAAATCCAAATTGTGAAGTAGAGGCTGACAAAAGATTATTTAGCGGCTGCCTAACTAGTAGATTTCTGTATGGCAGGACGCTGTACACACTGTATTGGGTTGTCGCGGCATCTAGACCACCATGTGAAGTTTCTGGGCCGCCAGGGGCAGAGAACCTTTCGATCATCGTATGCTCAGAGCTAGACAGGAAGGGGACCTCTGTATCAACAATTCCAGAAATTTGACTGGATGTGATATTTGTTACCGTGACCCCTTCTGAACGGACAAATTGACTGTCTCCACCTGCGCGTCCTGAAACTTGTACAACTTCTCGAATGTTTGAATAATTTCCTAGAACATTGCTACCTGTTATCTTTAGATTTTCTAAGTTGACTGGTCGCTTGACTTTTACGTTCCTAGAGAAAACAGACCTTGGATTATCGGTGCCAAAGTTTGAATTACCGGGACCATAAAATTCTACAGTGCTTGTACTGGTTGCTAAGTGATAAGACTCTGCTCGATTCGCCTTGGTATCAGAGCCATCAGAGATTGATGTATGCCTTGATGCAAACCCACCAACATTTTTTTCTGTAAACGGCGATTGCATTGGCGTTTCGCCACCAGCCAAGTAAGACTCAAAGCTATGAATGTTTAAGACTTGGAAGTCATCAAAAACAGAGTTAACGCCTGTTTCTATTGAACCACTTAACATTCTAAGTGGAACATAATTTGAAACTTTATCTTCCGAAAAAGCAAGAGTGCCATCTATTGCAAAATACTTTTTATGCATAGGATGCACTACATCATTTATATCTTTTAAGTTGTTTATCCTGCTCAGCGTTGTAACACCGCTGGTATAGTATTCGCTATACTTGTCAAACAATGCTGCGGGACGCTGGTTAGGCGGGAAGTTGACGCCACCGTGGATGACTTTGCGACCGGTACCATACTTTGTGGCTTTATCTTCTGATTCTAATCTTGCAGTGATCGAATAAGGCGTGCTATATCTCCTATCCCTAGCTGACACCTTGGACGATATAATAGCGCCCCTAGTGCTGTTTACTCCAGCATCACTTGATGATAAAACTGGGTTGTAAACTTCTGCGTACTTCCAGTAAATAGAATTATCTGCCTCATCATCTGACAATGGAGCGTGAGCAAAACGCCAATTTGGTACGACATCTGGCTCAAAACGATTGATACCGTTTGCACCAGCTTCTATAGTTCCAAGCTTTAACTCAAGACCAGGGAATTTGTGATGATATTTACTTCTTTCTAGCGCATGACTTTCTATCATTGTACGCACATCTTCTGATGTATTCGCAGAAGCTGGGATTAGTTGCCTTAACATGAGAGACAGAGAAGAATCTATCCATCTGTAAAACTCGACGTACTTATCCAGATCTGGCTCATTTTCTACCTTTTCAAAAAATAAATTTCTTAGCTTACCTAATTCTTTATATTCTAACCTGTACCTATTTACAGGCTCACCAATGAGATTGTTGAAACCAACTATTGTACCAAACATGTTGAGCATCTCATCCGAGATGGTTTGGTACATGCTCTTCTCTATTGCGAAATAATGATTTATACTTCTACTATCTTTCACAAATGTTTCGTCGTCAAAATCTAGGATATTTGTCATATCGTAGCTTGTGACTACTTCCGGTAAGGTTTGCTTTGATGATTGTGCGTATTCGAAAGAAACAGAAGAGGTTGAGTCATTTTCAAAAAAGAATCCCCTACCAGTATGTTGCTCCGTTACAGAAGCTATGCGCTCGGAGGCATTTGGATATCTTCCGCTTTTTGCTAGAGACCCAGATGAAAAATCATTAACTAAAAACTCTCCACTGGAGTCTGACCCGGTTACATCATCAAAATTCCAATGTAGCGAGAGCGTTTCAGATTTAGGAATATGAAAGCCTTCCAAGCCTTCCACAAACAGATACGTGCTTTCGTTGGGCCTTAAGACGCCATAGTTCTCTGGATCTTTTGCGTGAGCAATGACTTCTGCGTCCTCAAGGAAGGATTCCCAGTGACGTAAAGAAGATATCTTTAAATCTGTCTTTGTAACTACGGAACCAGTAAAATCAGTTCTGTGCGAGCCAATGTAGTATCTTCTTGGAGCATAAATGTATTGTGTGGTTAAACTACTGCGCTGCAAAGAGCCTGTTAGTGTAAATTGATTTTTAACAACGCCAAGCTCAACATTACAGCCATATAGCTCTAGGATAACAGAGTCGCCAGAAGTAGTCCCAGCTGATCCTGAAACTTTGTTGGCGTGATCCTTTTTACCAAGATATGTTCTTAGAGCAAAATTCCACTTCGTATCATCATAAATATTTTGATATACGCTACTTGTTACAAAGAGACTTTCGTCCCTATTCGTTAAAACAAAATAAGCATCTTTTGAATCTTCTGCTGTTCTTACAGCATAAACCTGTAGCGAGCGGTCGGATGCTGCGGTTGTATACCATGCATAATTTTGATCATCATTCGATGTATTTACTCTATGCCAACCAAAAATAGAAGAGCTTAAGAAATCAGTTCTGAAATAATTTATATCATTTCTTCCATACTTTTTCGGAAAAATTACTTCAACTTCGGAGGTTCTTGGTATGTTCCTAGAAGAACTTGAAACATACGTCGTATGAGCGTTAGGATTGCTGCTTGCTGTCTGATGTGTTACAGTGGCTTCAAATCTTGCTGGTCTGCTAAAATCTGCATATCTCTTCTTTACCACACTAGTTCTAAAATTGTCTCTCAACTTGTGCGTAATGTTGTTCCCATACAAGTTAAAACGGATAAGCTCATCGTCTACGCCATAACAGCGAATTAAGTTTCTAAAAGACTTCTCAGTTCCTTTTGACTTGTAAATGAATACTAAGTTATTATAAATGTTTTGATAAATTAAATTCTTTACTTCTGACAAGTCTTTTTCATAAAGTTCATCTTCGCTTTGATTTCTGATCTGCTCAAGTACGGTAGCATCAACAAAAATCTCTGGGGCGAACAGACCGGCAGATTCCAGTAGCCGATTAGAGAATGGATATGGCTTTTGACTTGAACTAACGTAATTGATATCTTTTAGTTTGTTAATCTCTCCAATTTGTGAATGGAGGGTATCAAGATAGCTAGAAATAATCTGCGTTAGGTTTAAAAGTTCACCATTCTTGTCATCCTCTTCGATAATCCAAGTTGGTAGTGAATGATAGAGGGATGTTATGTTTTGTCCATCATAAGCAGAACCGCTTGTAGAAAATTCTGCTCTTTTACTAATGACGTCTGGGTGGTTTGCGTAAATAATCGGGTCTGATTCTTCTTTAGAAGAGGCATTAGACAAGACTATAGCTGAACCAGTGTTTCTAGCCATACTCCCTGGGTAGCCAACCCAATTACCATTAGTTATACGACCGGAATAATCAAGAACAGTAGAATCTGTATTTGTATCTGTTGTAATCCCTTCGTTAAATTTAAAGTAGACACCAAGCTCTGTATTAGATACATCTGTATTTGTTCCACCATCAACATGTCTAAAATAATTCTTGCTAATCTCCTCATGGGTTCTTTGAACCTTCCAGTAACGGAATTCATCTATAGAAGCAGATAGCTTGCCAGCACCAGCCAAGTCTAACCCATGATAAATATTTCCAGATGGAGCAGAAGTTAATGCTCCTATTCTAGCACGTAGGGCTCCTGTTACCTCTTGAATATCCATAGAAATAGGGCCTACTGTCGAGGTATTAACACCGTTTAGGTAAACCTCCATGCTAGATTGACCAGATTGGTTTACTGCAGCTAATGCAAAGTGCCGCCAAGTTCCATCTGAAATCTGTGCTTTTGATAAGCCAACATCAACATTAACATTTTGGTACCCTGTTGTGCCCGACATGATGTTCATGCGGATAGGCATATCAACTGAGGTTGAGCTTGTTAAATAGATAGTAAAACGTCCATAGGAATCACTACCAGAAGCTTCGCCATTCCAGAGATCAAAGATAACTTCTTTTTCCGTGTCTGAATCGAGAAACTCGTCTTTCTTTAGCCAAAATTCAACAGTCTGCCCCGTTGTCCAATCAAATTTTAGATTAGATTCTCTGGACCCCTGCTGGCCTAACGATAGGACGCCTTCTGTATCATAGATATTAGCATCATAGATGTTCGAAGCGGAAAACTCAGAATGGATTGTTTTATTTTCCATCCCATTAGAGGACGTATGTGGCCCACCGTAAAATTCAATATACTCTAAATCTCCAGAGACACCCCATCCCTCTGTTTCACTTGATTGAGTTCCCCAGCCATTTGAAGAAAAGATCGCATACCCTGTTGTACGAGGGTATTCATTTTCGTAAAGGTACAAATCCAAGTATGAAGAATCATTTAAAAATTCTTGTTTCTCGGCCCTAGAACCATCATAAGGATACTCGTCTCTAATCCTATCAAAAGCATTTTCATAATACTTTTTAGCCGAGCCATACTTTACAAAGTTAGCTGCATTGGAAAAATCAACATTTGGGACAAATCTCTCTTTGTCTTCGACTTTTGCCTGAATATTTCTATATGATTCTGCATCTTTGCCAAGTGTATCAGGATCAACAGAAGATAGAACTTTGTAAGACTTTCCCTTATCAAATAGATTTTTACTGCTCATTCTTCAACCCTAAACTTAAATACCTCTGGTTGCTCTACCCAATCACTTATTGAATTATTATAGTATACAAACCTTACGCCATACATATAGCCAGCTTCTAACATTGAAATATCTAAATCAAAATAATTTCCCGATAAGTCATAGCTCATTGCAGTATGTAAATCGCTTCCGGTGCCGTATGGTATAACTTCCAGTTCATCAATCACTCTGAATAATTTATATGAACCACTTTCAATCGGAGTATTTTCTATATTGTTCGATGCAACATTGTAAATAGTTGGGCTCCAATTCTTTTGTCTCACATAAACTCTAAATCTTGCTGTTTCTTTCCTAGAATAATTTTTCTTTAAATTTGTAATATTTGTAACATGTTTATCGGAAGGTGCAATATTATACGATTCTACTGTTTCAGGACTAATTGTGCCCGTGTGGAACTGGACCGTTGCGTTTGATGCGTCTGCAATAGAATCTCCACCCTGGAACCAAACATCATAAACCGTCTCTAGTGGGGTTGCAGCAGCTGTCATAGCAACGCTAGCAGTGTATATTCCAGTGGAATACCAAGAGCCTGTCACAACCTTATTTCGGGATGCATCAGTAACGTGAACCCCATCGACCACAAGTTCAAGAGCACTGCCGGAAGGAACCGTATCGTCTGATGAGCCAGAGAAGAAGCTAACGTAAATATTACCTGTACCGATGCTTGGGATATTCCTTAGTTGTCCCCTAAAATAATTGTAGAGATAAATATTGTTTAAATTTTCGTCCGCTGTTGCCAAAGAACTAGAATAAATAAAGTTTCCTCTATTGTCCAGATCTCTAGAATCCCATCGTGCTTCTAAAACAGGGCGCTTAAAAAAGAATTCAGAACTTCTTGCAAAAAACTTTTTTGTATAAAATGATCTAGATTCAGTTTCGTGACTAGAGGAAAGCATAACTCCAAAACCATAATTATTTTTTCTGCCAAGGACGCCACTTCCATCGCTATCTAGCCACTGCTCAACCAAAGTTGTTACGTCAACTTCTAAATCTTCAGTACCATTATCAAAAAACTGTGCAAAAGACGAAGAAAGATCTGTGTCTGGGTCGGCATAATCCCCACCCTGTGTTGTCCAAGCCGTAGCTGATTTTCGATTTACCCAATTGGAGCCTGTACCGCCGACTGTCGAGTCAGAGTAACCCTCCATGTCTAGACCAAACCCTTCTTCCCATTCACGGGTGCCTGTCGAGCCTGTAACCGCTTTTATTTCCATGGTATAACTTTTGGGCAAAGTCTGGCCATGGTCTGCGTTATACATCTTAAGGTAGAAACTAACGTTTCCGCTTGCTGGAACATCTCCAGCCAATCTGTCAGCAGATATATCCGTCGTGTCAAATTCAATCAAGATTCTAGACAATTCACTAGATAGACCAGAAGACGAAGAGGTTTGCCCGTAAATTGAGAATACCTCCAGAATATCTGACTGGCCCATATTGGAGCCAGTGCCTCTTGTCGTCAGATTTGACTTAAAGGCATTTGTAATTGTGTTATCTTTTGTTGCAAAGTATCTTTTAATGGCCATTATGAAATCGCTCCCTTGATATCAGTGTCTGGAAATTTAAGTTCTATTGCAACATTTAATGGAACTGATAAATACCTTCCATCTGCCGATAATGCTTCATCGGTATCAAATCTAGTGCTTGAATAACTCGCACCTGTCTTCCTGGTAATCAAAACTCTCTTGGTATCTACGACTCCCTTAACTCTGTTCAAGGCACTGTAGATATCGGTCAAGTAAATTGGTTCACCTATAAAGGGCGAAACAGAAAATATTTCTTTGATTGCATTTGTACAGTCCGAAAGAATTTGAAATCTGTTTGCTTCTTCATCGGAAATAACTTCAAATTCTATCCCTATATTAACTATCTTTGCATCAAGTATGTCGATTGTATCACTAATCATTTTACTGCGATTTAGCCAAACTTTTATATTTTCTTTGATTGTTGAATTTGTTGTAACAAGTTTACCATTTGAATCTTCAGATATAACATAGAGGTTTAAGTTTCTTCTTAAGGAGTCGGGATCTCTAACGACTCTACATCTTTTCACCGAGCCAAACTTGTCTGGCATCGCATAGATTAAAGCTTCATAATCGCGTTGCGTAACTGCTCGATTTTGTGTTGCAAAGTGGTCTATTGTTCTTCTTTTCAATTCTTCCGCAGAAGGTAGAGTAGTGTCGCCAACTATTGGTTCCTGATTATACGCCTCCAAAGAACTAACGATTGTAGAGACCTCTGTATTATCTAGTTGTGACCTATTATTGAATTCTATGATGGGTCTAACTACTTTGGTAATCGAGCCAACAGCAGCGTTAACATTATCTGCCGTATTCGTCCTATAGACAATGGTCAGAGTTGTGTTTGCGGGAGCAACACCAAATTTATCTGTATTCAACAACTTATAAGGATCGAACGAAATATCATTCACATAATCCCTACCATTTAGCTGCAAGATTACGTTCTTAGGTTCTGCTATTGAGGGGCTTCTTATTTCTGTTGGGCCACCATAGCCAAATTGTAAGAACACCGCATTTCTGGTACGCTCGACCACAAACCTCCTGGGTACAATCAATGGTCTCAATAAGGATGGCGCTGTAGTCTTGTTATCCCCTTTGTTGACTACCTCTTTATAAACAGTATTTTGTGAAAGATGCTCTACTTCAAAATATTCATTACCTTCGGAATCCGTGACTGATATGATCTCTGAAGCGTTTTCTGAATTTAGTTGTATCCTCCTGAACCTCTCGAAAGAGCCTACACTAACTGTATCTACTTCAAATATACCAGATACGATTCTCCCGTAAGCTCGCACTGCATAAGAAGTGGGCAAGCCTGTGGTAGAATCTATTCTAGCAACAACAATCTCATTTGATGGCTCATCAAAACGAACATCTTCATCTAGAATAAACGTATTACCAGAGTTTGAACTAAGTTCCGAGCCTTTTTTGAGTATTGGTAAGTAAGCAGAATCTGGACCTAGTCCAGACGTGCTCGCAGGGATGATTGCGTAAAGAGCTACTGTTCCGTAAGAAGATGGGTTAGCTCTGTACTTGTACCCGCTCTGCCTTGACAGTCTTACAATATTATTGTACTCTATAGCAGTGTCCAAGAAAGATTCATTGACTTGGTAGTCAAGATAAAAAGACATGACATCGCCTACGTATGCCACGGTATCAATCATCAACGCGCCAAATGATGCTTCATTGAAATCTTTAAAAGTGTCTGGATAATACCTTCTCGCGTGCTCTAGAAGGTCTCTTTTGATTGTTTCAAATTCTCTACTTGTATACTTTATAGGTGTTTTGCGTGAAGGCATTTAGTAGGCTCCATCTTCTTTATTTAAATAGTGATCTATTCTAATTTAACGGTATTTCCAGAACATCTCCTATGTTTAGTCTTTTTATGTTATAACTTATAGACACACCTAAAAAATTGTCTGTCAAACCAGGATTAGTCACTGGGCTCTTAAAATCAATACTCTCTATTATGATGAAGGGGAGGTACTTCGACGCCTGTTCCCTAATTCTAGCATCTATCTGCGAATAGACGCCAGGCGTATTGTTTTCAAACAAATAAGCTAAAATTCCAACCCCGAACTCTGGATCCATAATTCTTTCTCCTGGGTTAGTTAAGACTAGCATTTTAAAGTTTTGTTTTGCCACCTCTTTGATAGTTTTGGTGAGAGCGTAGCCGTCATCCGAATCAAGGGTTAGAGGTAGTTTTGGTGAGAATCCGGCCATTTCTAATCTTCCTTTTTGCAGGGAGGGGGTCTCAGAGAACTCCATTGCCACCATTTGATTCCAAAGCCTTTGTCATCTTTCGCTTTCTGCAAATCAACATAAGCCTCAGTTGGCGTAAGGAGGTCTCTGTCCTTATATGCATAATTAGTATTGCACGAGGCTTCTAATAGTTGCCGAGCCACTCTTTTTGCTTTTTTGAATGAATTTTTGACTCCTTCATTACCTCTCCAAGTTCTCATGCCTCCAAACTCACCAAAACCAATCCATTGTCCACCGCCCTCTTTGTTAAGTACGGTAGCGGCCCAGCCATCTTTTAACTGAGCAAGAGATGGTACAAAAGCATTTGAAGTATAGATCGCTAATAGGGAAGAGTATTTCGGCATTGGGAAAGCGTACCTAAAGGTCATTCTATATTCTGGGGTCTCTATCAATTTGCAAACAAGCTGTTGTAGATAATCTCCATAAAGACTTGCAGAATATATTCCTGTACTTGAAAGCCTCTCCTCTACACTGACAATTGGTATTAGATTCTTAAATTCAGTGGTATATGCCTTATCAGAGAAAGCAACGCTTGAATCTATGTTAGCTTCCATGTCACCTAAGTTCATGAAATCTCGGTCATTTGAAGTTGGGACGTATGAGAGTCTAAGGCCAAACTTGACGTTATTTAATGAATATCCAGGCGTGATATCCTCCCAATCAAAAATGTTTATTACTTTTCCATATGGGTGCTGAATGTCTGTCCCATCATACGTTACATACCTCTCCAATACAAAAGGCCACACTCTTTCGTCTAACGGAGGCGTTGACGTGTCGAATGGGTGAGGAAGCATATTCTGCGACCCAGCATTGAATATGGCGTAATACTCCAATGTCGGAACATCTAACGGACCACCATCGCTATCTTCATTAATTGCGCCTGCGATATATGGAACGTCATTCCATATGGGAGTTCCAGGGATCTGTACTGGCACTCTATTGGGAGAGTTGATCAAGATGTCATCTATTGATTCTATGGGGTAATTTTCATTTTGCGGAATCACTTCAGCAAAAATAGAAATCATCCTAGAAATTTCTTCTCCTACATATCTTCTAAGAATTACTTTGCAATTTTCAATGACTCTAGCGTTATCTTGCTTGTCTTCGTTTTCAAAAACTGCTCTCCATCTTCTTTTCTTTTCAATTCTTGTTCCAATCGGATTATTTTTTAAGAGTTTGTAACCTTCCCAGTTGTTCGAAACAAAGTCTCTGATCGCAGTTAAAGCTTCCAGTTCGGCTTCGGAGGCATCAGTTATGATCCCATAATCAACCTTTTGGATAAATGTCTGCACCACCTGCTCATAGAAGAGATATCTATAATCTGCCCAAGTTCTCTTGAATGTATCACCCCTGCCACTTGACTTCAGGCCCTCATCCATAATAGAAATGACATATTCTGGGAGTATGTTAGAGTAGTTGTTCGGGTATCTTGGCTTCAGGAAGTAGAACGTAGGAAGTGCTTTCAAGAACACTTCTGAAACATAAATTCTAATTGTTGCGTAGATTAAAGAGTCATTTAAGGCAACTGAAGCTGCGGGCAAAGCCCTATCAAACGGAGCTTCTTCAACATTTATCATATCGCCACGACAGTAAGACAGTCGCTCATCATCTTTAAACTTGCCGATGAGAGAAGAAGCGGCATCTTTTAACTCAAAGAAATTTGGAAATCTAGTTGCAACGTCGCCTTCTTCTTGACAAAGAGAAACTTCTGGCGCTATAGAGTTCGCCACTTTTAAGAAGCCACTTTCTTCAGGCTGCTTAATATAGAACGGTGGATTTGCCTCTGAGCCCCCGTACCTCTGAATCGCTGCTGCTATATTCCCTTCGTATTCTCCACCAGGATCTTCATGAAAATAAATAATCTGAGGTATTGATTGTTTGTCGTACCCGTAATCAAAAATATCAACTTTAGAAATGTCTTGACCTAAGTTTCTTAAGAGACCGGCATTCACAGAGTTAAAAACTTGGTTATTAAAGGTATCGTATATCTCACCCGGCACTAAGTCAGGATCGATTGAAGCGTTTCTTACTCTGTTCTCGATAAATGCAGCCCAAACATCAGAAGGATTTTCAATTCCAGGTCTATCAGCTATTAGAACATTTATAAAATCTAAAATATCTTCTGGGATTGGATCTTCTGTTGTTAGTGAAATACTAGAGTCCGTAGCAGGAATTAATCCTGGTGGCGTAATCTCTGTAATCAAATTTAACGAGTAGACATCCCTATCATATGGCTGTGATGGGAGATGGTAATTATAATTTACTGTTATTGTAAATTCACTTATATCTCTCTCGTATTCTTCCCACCGTATTGTAGTAGAAAATGGAAATTCCTTGTTAAAGCCTGGGTTGAATTGCCTTAATTGATCCTGTAAATATCCGGCCACTTTATCCGGTAGTCCACCAACTGCTGGCGGCCTGCCTTCTACTGAAATTAGAGTATTGTTCTCATCCTCGTCCATAGTAGTTAAAGAAAAGTTTCCGGTATCGTCTGCAATAGCGGATAATGGATTAAACAAAAAAGGAAGTGAACTAAAGGTTTTCCCGCTATACTCAATCGGCCCTTTTATCCAAGAATTATGTTGTGCAGGGTTGTTTGCTCCTCTGCCCCATTCATCCCGAGCAGGGAAGCTCCTCGTACCTCGTGAGCCGTAAATATTAAATACTGAAGGGCCCAAGATAGATCTCTCTAATGACTTATGTTGGGCAAATCCTCGGCCTCTTGAGTCTGCCAAGCACATGTTTAAGAAGCCTCTGCGGCCAATCAAGTCAGTAGTATAGCTTACTGTTAAGGTCTCGTACATGGAATCGAACGCTGCACTCAGAGAAATAGAATCAGCCGGGGTCACGGATGGCAAAATGCCTGGCCTGTCTGGTGTTCTTGGGTCCTGCACAAAGTCTGGTAATATATTATTGAATATACCGCTGTTCAGCATATCAGTCAATTCTTTAAGGTCTTCTGCTGTCTTATCCCTAAGCAAGCAAAGTTGCTCCCTAATACATTCTTCATCTACGCCCTTATCCCTAAGGGCTTGTGCTCTGGTATCTCTGAAGAGTTGTAATAAGCCTAAATCGTCGCATACTTCTTGGCTGAATGGTAAGTCTAGTGGACTAATTGAGCATATCATGTTAGTATCGATAAAGAGGCCCAAAGCTTTAAAGAAATCAGATATAGAGTGCTTGTCATTTAGACACTCAGCCAAAGGCTCCGTTAACTCATCTAGCAAAATTATTTGATGCACTAGTTCATAGATTGAGTCAGAAGCATCTCCATTTATCAAATCTACCAATTCGCATTCTGTGATAACGGAAGAAACATTATCAACAAACCTGGCAACAGCTTCTGGCTCAGCAGCACACCCAAGGATCCCGGCTATATCTCCTAAGGCCTGATCTACAGTTGATTCATCCAACCCGTTTGCACAGCCAGCTTGAATTAGCGAACGCAAGTTTGTAGGGTCAGAGCCAACGCGCTGTTTACAAATTTCTTCAAATATAATTTGTATTATCTTTTTTAAAACAAGAACTAGAAGTCTTCGTGCAATTTCCTTAAGAGCGACTAATCCATTCTCAATAAGTATATCGCTAATACCGGCTATTGTAAGCTTTGGCATTTGTAATCTGGGGACAGTTGGGATTGTTATCCCATCTTGTAGCCTACAAATGTCTATATTGATCCCTGGGATTTGCAAAACCTCACTCAAAGGAGGATAAAATCTTGGAGGTGCTGCGCAAAACTTATCTAATTTCTCAATCACAGAGATTGCGATTGGTGCTCCCGGCAGTGTCTCTATCACTGCCAAGATATCATCCACATTTAGGAGATCATCCATAATTAGGTCGGTTACGACTTCGCCAAGAGAGCGATAATCCTCTGCTGAGGGAGGGGGGTAATTGGGGTTCGCCATCCTATTATGGAAAATTGTGCCCTTTGTGGAACTACTAGATGCGTCGATCCTTGTCCATTTTCCGGCACTAGTATAGCTATAGGCTAGAGTTCTGTCTACAACAGATTCTATTTCTATGCCCTCATCATCAACAATTCTAACAGATACTATGCTTTGTAA